>Ga0194132_10002830_pt1 | contig 31767 bp, 37 predicted proteins | sample TA2KigOf80mmetaG_FD_148612 | JGI IMG/M metagenome (GOLD analysis project Ga0194132, IMG submission 148612) | Freshwater microbial communities from Lake Tanganyika, Tanzania - TA2015054 Kigoma Offshore 80m | ecosystem: Environmental > Aquatic > Freshwater > Lake | place: Tanzania: Lake... | reverse complement strand
CGGCATGGGCCGGCGCGGCCAGCGCTTCTCGATGATCGTCGACAACGGCGTGGTCAAGAAGGCGTTCGTCGAGCGCGGCGGCGGGTTGAAGGTGTCCGACGCCGACACCATGCTCGCGAATCTCTAGGATCCCGCGCGGTCAACCCGCCGACCGGGACTTCGCTGGGCGGAAGGGCGCCATGCCGGCGCGCGCCAGGGCGTCCGCGCGCTCGTTGCCGTCGTGGCCGGCATGGCCACGCACCCAGTGCCAGGCCACGTCGTGCCGTGCCAGCAGGTCGGCCAGCGCCTGCCACAGGTCCGTGTTCTTCACCGGCTTGCGCTCGGCGGTGCGCCAGCCGTTGGCGCGCCAGCGGTGGATCCACTTGGTGATGCCGTCCTTCAGGTACGTGGAATCGGTGTAGATCGCGATGCGGCTCGGCCGGTTCAGCGCCTCCAGTGCCCTGATCGCCGCGGTCAGCTCCATGCGGTTGTTGGTCGTCTCGGATGCGCCGCCCTGCAGCGTGCGCTCGTGTTCGCCCCAGGCCAGCAGCACGCCCCAGCCGCCGGGGCCGGGGTTGCCGGAACAGGCGCCGTCCACATAGGCCGTGATGGTGTCGCGCCCCCCCCCAGCGCTGGTCATGGCAGGCCGTAGGCCCCGACGTCGCGCACGGCGCGATGGAAGCGCAGCTTGTGCAGGTACTCACGCGGGTCCTTGGGCGTCACCAGCGCGCCCTGCACCTGGTTCAGCCAGTCGAACAGGCGGGTCAGCAGGAAGCGCAGCGCGGCACCGCGCGCCAGCACGGGCAATGCCGCGATCTCGCCGGGCGAGAGCGCGCGGCGCCGGGCGTAGGCCGCCAGCAGCACGCGCGCCTTGGTGGTGTTGAACGCCAGGTCGCGTTCGAAGCACCAGGCGTTCAGGCACACCGCCAGGTCGTAGGCCAGGAAGTCGTTGCACGCGAAGTAGAAGTCGATCAGGCCGGTCAGCCGCTCGCGGTCGAAGAACACGTTGTCCGGGAACAGGTCGGCGTGGATCACGCCCCGGGGCAGGTCGCGAGGCCAGGCGGCCTCCAGCGCGGCCAGCTCCGTCGCCAGCTCTGATGCGAGGCCAGCCTCGACTTCGTCGGCGCGGGCGCCGCACGCGGTGACCAACCGGCGCCAGCCGCGGATCGACAGGTCGTTGGGGCGCGTCAGGGCGAAGCCCTGGCCGGCCTCGTGCATGGCGGCCAGGGCCTCGCCCAGGGCCGCCAGGTGGTTCGGCTCGATGCGCCGCAGCCAGACGCCGGTCAGGAACGAGACCATCGCGGCGGGCCGCTCGCAGAGGGTGCGCAGCGTCTGGCCGTCGCGCGCCGCGATCGGCGTCGGGCAGGGCACGCCGCGGTCGGCCAGGTAGCGCATCAGACCCAGGAAGAACGGCAGGTCGGCCGGGTCGACGCGCTTCTCGTAGAGCGTCAGGATGAACGTGCCCTGCTCGGTGATGACCAGGAAGTTGCTGTTCTCGACGCCTTCGGCGATGCCCTTGGCACTGACCAGGCGGCCGACATCGTAGGCGTCGAGGAACCGGCCCAGCTCCTCGCTGCCCACGTCGGTGTAGACCGCCATGGTTCAGGCGGACAGCGCGCGCGGCACGTTGAAGCGGACCGATTCGCGCGTCACCTCGATCTCCTCGACCACCACGTGGAAGGCCTGGCCCAGCGCGCTCAGGGTCTCGACGACCAGGTATTCGGGGGCCGAAGCGCCCGCCGTCAGGCCGACGGTGCCGACACCGTCGAGCAGCGACCAGTCCAGGTCGGCGGCGCGCTGCAGCAGCGCGGTGCGCGGGCAGCCGGCGGACCGGGCGACCTCGACCAGCCGCACCGAGTTCGACGAATTGGGCGCGCCGATCACCAGGATCAGGTCGCAACGCTCGGCGATAACCTTGACCGCTTCCTGGCGGTTGGTCGTGGCGTAGCAGATATCCTTCTTGTGCGGCCCGGCCAAGCGCGGGAAGCGCCGGCGCAGCACTCCGACGATGGTCTCGGCTTCGTCGACCGACAGCGTCGTCTGGGTCAGGTACGCCAGATGGTTCGGATCGCGCGGGCTCACCAGCTCGGCCTGCTCCGCGTTCTCGACCAGGATGATCGCGCCGTCGGGCAGCTGGCCCATGGTGCCGACCACCTCGGGGTGCCCGGCGTGGCCCACCAGGATGATCTGCCGCCCCGCCGCGTGGTAACCTTTCGCCTCGAGGTGCACCTTGCTGACCAGCGGGCAGGTCGCGTCGATGTAGTCGAGCTCGCGCCGCGATGCCTCGTCGGGTACCGCCTTCGGCACGCCGTGCGCCGAGAACACCACGGGGTTGGCGCCGTCGGGCACCTCGTCAAGCTCGTCGACGAAGATGGCACCCTTGGCCGCGAGCTCCTCGACGACGAAGCGGTTATGCACGATCTCGTGGCGCACGTAGATGGGCGCGCCGTGGCGTTCCAGCGCCAGCTCGACGATCTGGATCGCCCGGTCGACCCCGGCGCAGAAGCCGCGCGGGCTGGCGAGCAGGATCTTGAGGTGGCGCTTCGGCATGGCGCGCATCCTAGAGCATGGGTCGTCCAGTTGGAACCGACCAGCGTTCCATCCGCTACCCCCATGCTTTAGAGTGCGCGCCGCGTGACAGCAGCGGGAGCGAACAACCATGTCGGAGGCCGTGATCGCCCAGAAAGGGCCCTATCCGGTCGAGGTCGAGGCCGGCAAGACGTACTGGTGGTGCGCTTGCGGGCGCAGCAAGAAGCAGCCGTTCTGCGACGGTTCGCACAAGGTGACGTCGCTGACGCCGGTGTCCCACACCGCCGAGAAGGCGGGCCGCCTGTTCTTCTGCGGCTGCAAGCACTCCGCCCGCAAGCCCTTCTGCGACGGCACACACGGCCGGCTGTGAGTCCCGCGCGCCGGCTGGCGTTGGCGCTGGCCTTGCTGGTCGGCGCGTGCTCGGGCGACGAGGTGGGGCAACCCGTCGCGTGCCCGCCGGTCCTGACCGTGGCCGACGCGGCGTTCGTCACCCAGTACCGCGACGGCCCCGGACGTGACCTGACCGACGTGCGCTTCACCGGCGCGATCGAGGACACGTTCTGGACGTGCGGCTACGACCAGGACGGCAACGTGGACGTGGAGATCACCATTGCCATGGCCGCCGCGCGCGGGCCGGCGGCCGATGAGCCCGTCGCCCACTTCGACTACTTCGTCGCTCTGACCGACGAGACCCAGGCGATCCTGGCGAAGCGCGTCTTCTCGTTCGACATTCCGTTCGAAGGCAACGTCAACGCGGTCGGCTTCCAGCGGGTGGTCGGAACCACGTTCTTCGTGGGTGACGACACCACCGGCGCGAGCCATCGCATCTATCTCGGATTTCAGTTGTCCGAGGACCAGCTCACCGACAACCGGCGCCAACCGGGCGGCTGATCCCGGCCGGAACGCGCGGCGTGCTTGCAACCATGCGCGCGGCCGTGCAAGCTTGCGCCGGTCGCGCGGAAGAGACCGGCGGTGTGGTGGGGGATCACCCCGCCGTGCCGTCGGCGCCGAAGGAGCAACCGCCCCGGAATCTCTCAGGCACCCAGGACCGCCGGCGTTTGCGTGCTCTGGAAAGCGGATGCCGTCCGGCATCCCACCGACGGGGAAAGCCGCGCGTTCGTGCGTCGGCCAATCTCTCAGGTCCAATGACAGAGGGGGTACCGAAGGGACGCGGGTCTGGCGTCCCGGTGCTCGCCATGGCGGAGGGCGTGTGAGCCAGAGTTTCGACCAGAACCTGCGGCGCACGCCGCTCCATGACCTGCACGTCGCGCTCGGCGCGCGCTTGGTGCCCTTCGCCGGCTACGCCATGCCGGTGCAGTACCCGACGGGGATCCTGGCGGAACATCGGCACGCGCGCGCGCGCGCCGGACTGTTCGATGTCTCGCACATGGGTCAGGTGACGCTGCGCGGCGCGACCGCCGCGTCCGCGCTCGAACGCCTGGTCCCGGCCGACATCGCCGGTCTCGCGCGTCAGGCCATCCGCTACACCATGCTGACCGACCAGCAGGGCGGCATCCTGGACGACCTGATGGTCGGCAACGGCGACGATCATCTGGCGCTTGTGGTCAACGCCGGCAACAAGGAGGCCGACGTGGCGCACCTGCGCGCGCACCTCGGCGCCGGCGTGACGGTCGAGACCCACTTCGAACGGGCGCTGCTGGCGTTGCAGGGTCCGGCGGCGGCCACCGTCATGGGCCGGCTGGGGCCCGAGGCGACGCCGCTGGGTTTCATGACCTTCGCGCGCTGCGCCGTGGCCGGGTTCGATTGCGTGGTCGCGCGCTCGGGCTACACCGGCGAGGACGGCTTCGAGATCGCGGTCGATCCGGCGCACGCGGCCGACCTGGCGCGGCGCCTGCTGGCCGATCCGGACGTGGCGCCGGTCGGTCTCGGCGCGCGCGACAGCCTCCGGCTCGAAGCCGGGCTCTGCCTGCACGGCCATGACATCGACACCACGACAACGCCGATCGAGGCTGGCCTCGCCTGGACCATCGGCAAGCGCCGGCGGGAGCAAGGCGGTTTCCCCGGCGCGGACCGCATTCTGCGCGAAATCGCATCCGGCCCGGCGCGTCGCCGCGTCGGCCTGCGCCCCGATGGCGGCGCGCCCGCGCGCGAAGGCACCGAGATCCTCGACGCCGAGGGCCGCGTAATCGGCCGCGTGACCAGCGGCGGCTTCGGCGCCACGGTCAACGCGCCGATCGCCATGGGCTACGTCGCGACGCGCGCCGCGACGCCGGGCACGGCGGTCCAGCTCGTGGTGCGCGGTGCCGCGCGCCCCTCGCGCATCGTGCCCTTGCCCTTCGTGCCCCATCGCTACGCCCGCTCCTGACGCCCGCGCCCACAGGGAGGTTCCACCATGGCTGTCCGCAAGTTCACCCGCGATCACGAATGGATCAATCTCGACGGCGACGTCGGCACGGTCGGCATCACCGACCACGCCCAGGAACAGTTGGGCGACGTGGTGTTCGTGGAATTGCCGGCGGTCGGCAAGGTCGTGACCAAGGGCGGCGAGGCGGCGGTGGTCGAATCGGTCAAGGCTGCCAGCGAGGTCTACGCCCCGCTCGACGGCACGGTGGTCGCGGTCAACGAGGCGCTGGCCGCCGAACCCGCCACGGTCAACGCCGATCCGTTCGGCGCCGGCTGGTTCATGAAGATCCGCGTCGCCGACCGCGCCGCGTTCGACGCGCTGATGGACGAGCCGGCGTACCGCAAGTTCGTGGCGGAGGGCGCCTGATGCGCTATCTGCCGCTCACCGCCGACGATCGGCGCGCCATGCTGGCCGTGATCGGCGTGGGCTCGGTCGACGATCTCTATGTCGACGTGCCGGCCGCCGCGCGCCGCGCCGGCCTGGTCGATCTACCGGCCCATCAGGGCGAAATCGAGGTTGAGCGCGCGTTCCAGGCGTTCGCGCGGGCCAACGTCGCGCCGGGCGCCGTACCATCCTTCCTGGGCGCCGGGGCCTACCGCCACCACATCCCGGCGTCGGTGGACGCGCTGATCCAGCGCGGCGAGTTTCTGACCTCCTACACGCCCTACCAGCCCGAGATCGCCCAGGGCACGCTGCAGGCGCTGTTCGAGTTCCAGACCATGGTGGCCATGATCACCGGAATGGACGTGGCCAACGCGTCCATGTACGACGGCGCCTCAGCGGCGGCCGAGGCGGTGCTGATGGCCAACCGCATCACGCGCCGGCGCCGCGCCGTGCTGTCGGGCGGCCTGCACCCGCACTACCGCGCGACCATTGTGACCTATGCGCGCTGGGGCGACTTCGTCATCGACGCCCTGCCGCCGGACCCGCTTGCGCGCGAGGACGTCGCGTCGGCGATCGACGGCGAGACCGCGTGCGTGGTTGTTCAGTATCCCGGCTTCTTCGGCCAGCTGCGCGATCTGCGCGCCATCGCCGAGGCGGCGCACGCCGCCGGCGCCCTGCTGGTCGTGGTGGTGACCGAGATCGTCGCCCTCGGCCTCGTCGAAACACCGGGTGCCATGGGCGCCGACATCGTGGTCGGCGAAGGCCAGTCGATCGGCGTGCCGCTTTCGTTCGGCGGGCCCTATCTCGGCCTGTTCGCGACGCGCGAGAAGTTCGTGCGCCAGATGCCCGGCCGCCTGGCCGGCGCCACGGTCGACGCCGACGGCCGGCCCGGCTACGTACTGACGCTGTCCACGCGTGAACAGCACATCCGGCGCGAGAAGGCCACCAGCAACATCTGCACCAACTCGGGTCTGTGCGCGCTGGCCTTCACGATCCATTTGACTCTGCTGGGCGAGGCCGGGTTCGCCCGGCTCGGCCGGCTCAACCACGAGGCCGCGTGCACGCTGGTCGACCGGGTCGCGGCGCTGCCTGGCGTCGAGGTGCTGAACGACAGCTTCTTCAACGAGATCACCGTCCGCCTGCCCAAGCCGGCCGCGCCGGTCGTCGACACGCTGGCCGATCTGGGCGTGCTGGGTGGCGTTCCGGTCTCGCGCCTCTATCCCGGCGATCCGGCGCTCGCCCCGCTCATGCTGCTGGCGGCGACCGAGCTGACGACCGATGCCGACATGGCCGCGCTGGTCGCGGCGCTGCGACAGGTGCTGTGATGACCGTGACCGGCCACCGTGGCCTTGACCACGAAGAACCACTCAGCTTCGACCTCGATGCGCCGGGCCGCACCGGGGTCGATCTGCCCGCGCCCAAGGGCGGCCCCGATCAGTTGGGCGGGCTCGGGCGCGCGCACACCCACAGCCTGCCGGGGCTGTCCGAGCCGCAGGTCGTGCGCCACTTCACCCGGCTGTCGCAGCGCAACTACGCCATCGACGCCGGCCTCTACCCGCTGGGCTCGTGCACCATGAAGCACAACCCGCGCCTGAACGAGCGGGTGGCCCGCTTCGCCGGCCTCGGCGACCTGCACCCGCTGCAGCCCGCGCGCACCGTGCAGGGCGCGCTCCGGCTGATCGACACACTGGCCCACTGGCTCAAGACCCTGTGCGCCATGCCGGCGGTCGCGCTGTCGCCCGCCGCCGGCGCCCACGGCGAACTGTGCGGGCTCATGACGATCCGCGCCGCGCACGATGCGCGCGGCGAGGCGCGCCAGCGTGTCCTGGTGCCCGAATCGGCCCACGGCACCAACCCGGCGACCGCGGCGCTGTGCGGCTACACGGTCGACGCCATCCCGGCGACCGTGCGCGGCCGCATCGATCTGGCGGCGCTGAAGGCGAAGATCGACGGCTCGGTCGCCGGGTTGATGCTGACCAACCCGAACACCTGCGGCCTGTTCGAGGACGAGGTGCTGGAAGCGGCGCGTCTGGTGCACGACGCGGGCGCCTACTTCTACGCCGACGGCGCCAACTTCAACGCCATCGTCGGGCGCGTGCGCCCGGGCGACCTGGGCGTCGACGCCATGCACATCAACCTGCACAAGACGTTCTCGACGCCCCACGGCGGCGGCGGGCCGGGCTCTGGCCCGGTCGTGCTGTCGGCGGCGCTGGCGCCCTACGCGCCGCTGCCCTGGGTGGTGCACGACGCGGGCGGCTTCCGGCTGGTCGAGAACGACGGCAAGGCGCTCGGCCGCATCCGCGCCTTCCACGGCCAGATGGGCATGTTCATCCGCGCGCTCGCCTACATGATGAGCCACGGCGCCGATGGCCTGCGCCAGGTGGCCGAGGACGCGGTGCTCGGCGCCAATTACATTAAGGCACGCCTAGCCGCCGTGCTCGATCCGGCGTTCGCCGGCCCGTGCATGCACGAATGCCTGTTCGACGACGACGCGCTCAAGGGCACCGGGGTGACCACGCTGGACATCGCCAAGGCGCTGATCGACGAGGGCTTCCACCCCATGACCGTGTACTTTCCGCTGGTCGTGCACGGCGCCATGCTGATCGAGCCGACCGAGACCGAAAGCAAGGCGACGCTGGACGAGTTCTGCGACGCCATAATTGCGCTGGTCCGCCGCGCCAAGGAAGGCGGCCAGGAGGCGTGGTTCCACGAGGCGCCGCGACTCGGCCCGCGCCGCCGGCTCGACGAAACCACGGCGGCGCGCCGGCCCGTGTTGCGCTGGCGGCCGCCGGCGCCGGCCACGGCCGCCGAATGAACGTGGCGATGCTCCGTCACCGGCACCACGCCGAGGCGGCGCGTTCCTACACCCTGCCGGCCGAGTTCTACCGCGATCGACGCGGCGGCCAGCGCGCCGTTCGCCGCCTGGTGGCCGTGGCCGAACCTGCTGTTCGGACCGTTCCCGGGGCCCGCCAACCTGACCGTGCACACGATCCTGCCGACCGGGCCCGAGACGGCGCGCGAGCACTTCGACTTCTACTTCCTCGACGCCGTGCCCGATGCCCAGGAGGCCGCCGCCGTCGCCTTCTTCCGCGACACGCTCAGACCCGAGGACGTGGCGCTGTGCGAAAGCGTCCAGCGGGGCCTGCGCAGCCGTGCCTACAGCGACGGCCGTCTGATCGATGACGCCGAGGGCTCGGCGCTCAGCGAACGCAACATCCACCTGTTCCACGGCCTGGTGCTGGAGGCCTTAGGCGCCGGTTGAACGGCTGGGGCGGGGGTGCCAGGATCGTCGCCTCGCGATCGGGGAGGACCGTCATGGCAGGCCTACGCACCGTCGAACCCACCACGGCCGTCGACGACATCATGGCCATCCTCGACCGCGACGGCGCCGTGATCGTCCGCCTCCTCCTCGATCCGCCGACCATGGCGCGCATCCACGCCGAGCTCGGCCCGTACCTGACGCGGGCGTACCTGGGCGAGGGCGAGTTCTGGGGCCGCAAGACCAAGCGGGTCGCGGCGCTGGTCGCTAAGTCGCGCACCTTCGCCGAAAAGGTGGCGCCCAACCCGCTGCTCATGGCCGTGATGGACAAGCTGCTGGGTCCGCACTGCGTGCGCTTCCAGCTTCACGTCACCCAGGCGGTGCACATCGGCCCCGGCGAGAAGGGCCAGATCCTGCACCGCGACGACGGGCTGCTGCCGTTCGTCCATCCCGGCCCCCAGGCCCTGTGCAACACCATGTGGGCGCTGACCGACTTCACGGCGGCCAACGGCGCGACCAACGTGATTCCCGGCAGCCATCTGTGGGACGACGACCGGATGCCCACCGACAAGGACACCGTGGTCCAGGCCGAGATGCCCCGAGGGAGCTGCCTGATCTACGTCGGTTCCGTGTGGCACGGCGGCGGCGCCAACGCCACCAAGGACCAATGGCGCACCGGCATGATCTGCGGCTACAGCCTGGCCTGGTTGCGCCAGGAGGAGAACCAGTACGTGGCGGTGCCGCCCGCCATCGCCAGGGACCTGCCCGACCAGGTGCAGCGGCTGATCGGCTACACCAACCACGGGCCGTTTCTCGGATGGTACGAAGGTCAGGACGTCCACGTGGTGCTGGAACCCCACGTCGCCGACGTCATGCCGGCGACGCCCGAGGGCGGCGAGGCGACCGACGAGACCCGGCTGCTCAAGACCGTCCGCTTCGTCGCCCCGCGCATGATCGGCATCGCCTGACGCCAAGGGGGCTTTCCGGTAGGCGCCGATCGAGGAGACGCGCCACCATCGACTGTCCTGTCATTCCCGGGCGCCGCGTGAGCGGCGAACCGGGAATTCAGGGCGACCGCCCGTCCCATCCTTCCATCCTGGTTCCCCGGTTCCGGCCTGCAGCCGGCCGGGGGATGACAGGCGGAGGAAGCCCGGCGATCGAGAATCCGTCTTGGACTTGGCGCAATAGTGCGTGCGCGACGGCGAGTTCGGTGCCGGCGAGCCGGTGGCCGTCGGCCGGCTGCCGGATCAGTACAGCTTCTTGCCGATGACAGCGACGGTCTCGGCGACCAGCTTGGCGTCGCGCGCCGGGTCCACGGTCTCGCCGATCAGGCGCCGGGTGGCGCGGAACGCCAGGTCCGCCGCGGCCTCGCGCACGTCCTGGATGGCCTGGGCCTCGGCGCGCGCGATCTTCTCGACCGTCTGGTCGCGCCGGCGCGCGAGCGAAGCTTCGAGCTCGGCTTTCGCCTCCTCGCGCAGGCGCACGGCGTCCTCGCGGGCCTGCGCGAGGATCGCCTTGGCTTCCTTCAGCGCCTCACGCTGCTTGCGCTGGTACTGGGCGAGCAGACCCTGGGCCTCCTCGCGCAGACGCCGCGCCTCGTCCAGTTCGCCCCGGATGCGGTCCGCGCGCTTGTCCAGCGCTACCGTCACCGTGGCGATCAGTTTCTTACCGATCGCCGCGACGAAGAGGACGAACGCAACGGCAACCCAGAACGCGGGATCCTCGAACATCACGATCGCTCCGCCTTGACCGCGGCGCGCGCGCGCGCCGGGTCGATCTCGATGCCGGTCAGCCGCGCGACGGCCGCCTGGGCGACATCGGCCGCCGCCTGCTCGATGTCGTCGAGCGCACGCGCCTTGGCCCCGGCGATCGTTGCCTCGGCGCTGTCGGACTCGCGCGCGAGCCGGGCCGCCAGCTCACCCTGCTCGGCCGCCGCCTCGGCCACCGCCGTTTCCAGCGCGCTGGCGCGCATCACCTGCGCCTCGGCACGCGCCTTGGTCAACCCGGCCTCGTAGGCGGCCATGGCGTCCTTGGCCTCCTTGCCGGCGCTTTCGGCGCCCGCCAGGTCGTGGGCGATCTTGTCCTGGCGCGATTCCAGGATCTCGCCGATGCGCGGCAGGAGCCGCCGACCGAGGATCAGGTACAGCGCGACGAACGTGATCACCAGCCAGACGAGCTGGGGCGCGAAGGTCGCCGTATCGAGCTGGGGCATGGCCGCGCCGGAACGCTTCGGCCTAGCCGAACAGAACCAGGAACGCGATCAGCAGGGCGTAGAGCGCGACCGCCTCGACCAGGGCGAAGCCCAGCATCGTGAACGGGAACACCGTCGCGCGGGCCGCCGGGTTGCGCGCCACCGACGAGATGAACGAGGCGAAGATGTTGCCGATGCCGATGCCGACGCCCGACAGCCCGATGACCGCGAGGCCCGCGCCGACCATTTTTGCCGCTTCGATATCCATGGTCACTGTTCCTTGGTTGGTGGGATCGTCTAGGTGCGCGGCGCCTAGTGCAGGTGCAGCGCGTCGTTCAGGTAGATGCAGGTCAGGATGGTGAACACGTAGGCCTGCAGGAAGGCGATCAGCGTCTCCAGGCCGTAGAGCACGACGATGACCAGCAGCGGCGCCACGCCCGCCAGGCCCAGCATCACGACGAAGCCGCCGAACACCTTGAGCATGGTGTGGCCGGCGGTCAGGTTGGCGAACAGGCGCAACGCCAGGCTCACGGGCCGCGCCAGGAACGAGATGATCTCGATCGGGATCAGCAGCGGCGCCAGCGCGATCGGCACGCCCTTGGGCAGGAACAGGCTGAAAAAGTGCAGCCCGTGCTTGATCAGCCCGACAAGCGTGACCATGACGAACACCACGGCCGCCAGCGCGAAGGTGACGATGATGTGGCTGGTAACCGTGAAGGTGTAGGGGATCAGCGCGATCAGGTTCGCGAACAGGATGAACATGAACAGCGCGAAGACGAACGGGAAGAAGCGCCGGCCCTCGTGGCCGACGTTGTCGCGCACCAGGTTCGCGATGAACTCGTAACTCAGCTCGACCAGCGATTGCCATCGCCCCGGCACCAGCGCGCGCCGCTGCATGCCCAGCGACAGGAACAGGGTGATCGCGGCCACCGCGATGACCATGAACAGCGCGGCGTTGGTGAACGAGGCGTCCACCGAGCCCAGCTTGATGGGCACCAGGGTGTGCACCTCGAACTGCGCCAACGGGCTGTGTGCGTCGTGTCCTTCGGCCGCCACGCTTCCCCCACTCGGTTCCCCGGCGCGCACCCCCGCGCCGTCACGTCACTTCGCCGTCCCGTTCCGCGTCACGTCGTCCTGGTCGCCAGCCATCGAGCGCGTCAGGCGATAGACGCTGAGCGCGCCGGCGGCCGCGCCCAGGAAGAAGCACATCACCAGGAGCCAGGGCGTCGTCCCGAGCCAGCGGTCGAGCGCCCAGCCGATGAACACCCCGACGGCCAGGGTCGACACCAGCTCGATCGAGAGCCGGACTGCGAAGCCGTAGCCTCCCTGCTCGCCGGGTAGCCCCGACCGGCCCCGTGCCTTCGCGTCCATCGACGCGCGCGCCTCAGAAAGCCGGCGTTCCAGCTCGTCCAAGGCGGGGGGACGCTCGCCTTTGGCCATGGCCCCCTCCTGCCGCGCGATCCCGAGGGGCCGCGAAAAGCGGCGGAACCATACGTTCGGTCACCCACCCTGTCAAGGACGGCCCGCCATCCCTCGCTGGCACGGTAAGCCCTTGTCGGCGAAAAGGTTTCGGACGCGACGGTACCCCGCGCCATGGTCCACGGCACATCCCAAGTTGCCGTGCCCAGGACCAAGGTCTAGCGTGAGTGCGTCACGGGGAGACGGCGATGACCAAGCTTCTGACGGCGGCCCAGGTCGCGGCGTTCCGGCGCGACGGCTTCGTCTTCCCGATCCGGGTTATGAGCGCGGCCGAGGCACGCGGCTATCGCGATCGGCTCGAGGCGCACGAACGGCACGAGGGCGCGGCGATCCAAAGCAACCGGCGCCACAAGGTGCACCTGCTGTTCACCTGGGCCAACGCGCTGGTGCGCCACCCGCTCATCCTCGACGCGGTCGAGGATCTGATCGGCCCCGATATCTTGTGCTGGACCAGCACGTTCTTCATCAAGGAGGCGCGCGATCCGGCGTTCGTCTCCTGGCACCAGGATTCCACGTACTGGGGTCTCGACCCGTGCGACGTGGTCACGGCGTGGCTCGCCTTCTCGGACGTGCCGCTCGCCTCGGGCCCCATGAAGTTCATTCCCGTCAGCCATCTCTGGGACCAGGTGGCGCACCGCGACACGTACGCACCCAACAATCTGCTGTCGCGCGGCCAGGAGATCGCCGTGGCGGTGGACGAGGCCCAGGCGGTCGCGGCGCCGCTCGCGGCCGGTGAAATCTCGATCCACCACGTGCGCCTGGCGCACGGCTCGGCGCCCAACGCGTCCGACGATCGGCGCATCGGTCTGGCCATCCGCTACATCCCGCCCTACGTGCGCCAGCTCAAGGTGCGCGATTCGGCTATGCTGGTGCGCGGGCGTGACGCGCTCGGCCACTACGACGCCGAGCCCGAGCCGGTGGCGGATCTGGACGCGGCCGCCCTGGCCGCGCACGCCAGCGCCGTCGACCGCCAGTTCAAGGCACTCTACTCGGGTACCGACAAGACGGAGTTCCGCGCCTGAGGCCGGCGCAGCAGTCGCCTCAGGCGGTCGCGCGCAAGCGGTCAGCCTGGGCGAGATCCACCGACACGAGCTGGCTGACGCCACGTTCCGCCATGGTGACGCCGAACAGCCGATCCATGCGCGCCATGGTCATCGGATGGTGGGTGATCACCAGGAACCGCGTGGCGCCCTGCAGCGCGATCTCGCTCAGCAGCGTGCAGAAACGGTCGACGTTGGGGTCGTCCAAGGGCGCGTCCACTTCATCCAGCACGCAGACCGGCGAAGGGTTGGTGGCGAACTGGGCGAAGATCAGGGCCAGCGCCGTCAACGCCTGCTCGCCGCCCGACAGCAGCGACAGGGTCTGCAGCTTCTTGCCCGGCGGGCTCGCGACGATCTCGAGCCCTGCCTCCAGCGGGTCCTCGGCGTCGATCAGCTCCAGATGCGCGCTGCCGCCGGCGAACAGACGCGCGAACAGGCCCTGGAAATGGCCGTCGATGACCTTGAACGCCTCGTTCAGGCGATCGCGCCCTTCGCGGTTCAGCTCGACGATACCGCGCCGCAGCCGGTTGATCGCGGCCTCCAGATCGGTGCGCTCGGCGGTCATGGCGCCCAGCTGCTGCTCGACCTCCTCGGCCTCGATCTCGGCGCGCAGGTTGACCGGCCCGATGGCGTCGCGCTCGCGCAGCATCTTCTGCAATGTGGCGTTGAGATCCTGCACGGTCGCCTCGGCCTCGGCGACGCCGGTCTCCGCCGCCTCGGCCACCATCGCGCCAAGGCGCTCAGGTTCTACACCCAACCGCTCGCCGATCGTCGCGTTCAGCTCCTCGCGCACCGTGCGCGCCTGCTCGACCAGGCCCTCGGCGCGCACCCGTTCCTCGCGCGCCTCGGCCATGGCGCGCTCGGCGGCGCGCGCCACCCGATCGGCCGCGCGCAGCGCGGCCTCGGCGGTCACCCGCGCATCCGCAGCCGCATCACGCGCGCGCTCGGCCGTGGCGATCGACTCGAGCAAGGTCAAGCGCTGCGCCTCGATCTGGGCAGGGCGCTCGGCCAGCCGCGCAAGCTCGTCCCGGGTCGTCGCCAGGCGCTGGTCCAGCTCGCCCGCGCGGCGGCGCGCGCCCTCGGCGCGGCGCGTCCAAGATTCGCGTTCCTCGCCCAGCGTTCCCAGGCGGCGTGCGCGCGCGCGTTCGGCCTCGACGATCGCTTCCAGCGCCGCCATGCGCCGTGCCAGGGCATCGCGCGCCGCATCGCGCTCGGTGCGTGCCGTGGCGAGCGCCTCGTCGCCATCTTCGGGCGCGGGCACCGCGGCCAAGTCGTCGCGTGCCCGGCCCAGACGATCCGCCGTACCGGCGTGCTCGCCGGCGACGCGGTCGCGGTGTTCGACCAGTGCCGCGCGTCGCGTGGCCAAGGCCTCGACGTCGGCGGCCCGGCTGGCCACGGCCAGGTGGGCACGGTTGTGGTCCGCCTCGGCGCGGCGCACGCGCTCGCGCGCACCGTCCTCGTCGGCCGCCGCGACGCGCAGCGTTTCGCTCGCCGCCATCGCCGAAGCCGTCGCCGCATGCACGCCCGCCGTCGCCGCTTCGATCAGGGGCGCCAGTTCGGTCAGCCGGTTGCGCTGGCGCAGCTTGGTCGCGGCGCCCGAAACCCCGCCGGTCGCCGTGAAGCCGTCCCAGCGCCACAGGTCGCCGGCGCGGTTGACCAGGCGCTGACCCGGCGCCAACGCGGCCAACTGGTCGCCGTCGGGTTTGCCCTCGATCACGCCCGTCTGGCCGAGGCGCCGTGCCAGCGCGATCGGCGCCTCGACGAACATGGCCAGGGCCACGGCACCGGCCGGCAGCGGCCGCGCCGGCGCGATGGGCGGCATGGCGCGCCAGTGCACCGGCGCCTCGGTCGCCAGCGTCGCCTCCAGCTCGTCGCCGAGCGCGGCACCCAACGCCGCTTCGTAGCCCGGCTGCACGTCCAGCCGGTTGATCACCGGCGGGTACGCGCCCGGTCCCTCGTTAAGCACGTGGGCCAGCGCCGCGCGCTCGGCATCGAGCCTGGCCAACGCGGCCTCGGCCTCGCGCAGGCTCGCTTCGGCGGCGCGCGTGGCTTCCGTCTCGCGTGTGCGCGTCGCGGTGGCTGCGGTCAAAGCTTCGCGCGCGGTCTCCAGCACGCCGTCCGCCGCCACCGCGGCGTCGCGCACCGTCTCCAGCGCGGGCACATCGGCGTCGCGCGCCGCGACCGCGTCCAGCTCGACAGCGAGCTCCTCGGCGCGCCGGGCGAGCGCGCCGACACGGGCATCGAGGTCCGCGATCTCGCGTCCCAGGGCGCCACGCCGTTCCTCCCGCGCCATGCGCTCCGAGGTCAGGCGCGCGACCTCGGCCTCGCGCGCGGCGACCGCGGCCTGGGCCTCGTCGCGCCGCGCTGCGGCCTCGTCGCGGGCATCGCGGTCACGGGCCTGCTCAGCCTCCAGCGCGTCGGCCTCGGCGGCAAGCCGGTCGAGCGAGGCGTCGGCATCGGCGACCAGGGCAGTCTCGCGCTCCAGGTCGGTGACGGTCTGGTCCTGGCGGGCCCTAAGCTCGCGTTCCGCTTCGCGCAGCCGCTCGGCGTCGGCGTCCAGCGCCACGCGCGCTACGCCCAGCCGATGCAGCTCGACGCCGGCCGAGGCTTCGGCCAGGCGCGCGGGTTCCAGGGCCTCGGCGGCCGTGTCGCGCTCGCGCGCCGTGCGCGCCACGTCCAGCGTCAGGCGGGCGACGTTGCGCTCGGCCTCGTCCATGCGCCGTCCGGCCTCGGCCCACGCGGCCTCGGCGGCGCGCCAACGCATCTCCAGGAGTCGCGCCTCGGTGTCGCGGATGCGCGCGCTCAACCGGCGATACCGGCCGGCCTGACGCGCCTGGCGCTTCAGCCCGTCGAGCTGGGTCTGCAGCTGGCCCATGAAGTCGGCGACACGGGCCAGATTGGTCTCGGCGGCGCGCAGGCGCAGCTCGGCCTCGTGCCGGCGCGATTGCAGGCCGGCGATGCCCGCCGCCTCCTCCAGCAGGTGCCGGCGCTGGTTCGGCTTGGCGTTGATCAGTTCGCCCACGCGCCCCTGGCCGACCAGGGACGCGCTCTTGGCGCCGCTCGCCGCATCGGCGAACAGCAGCTGCACGTCGCGCGCGCGCACCTCGTGACCGTTGATCCGGTAGGTCGAGCCTCCCTGCCGCTCGATGCGGCGCAGCACCTCGATCTGGGCCTCGTCGTTGAACGGGTTGGGCGCGTCGAACGCCGCGTTGTCCAGCAGCAGCGCGACCTCGGCGATGTTGCGCGGCGACCGATTGACGGTGCCGTTGAAGATGACGTCGTCCATCTCGCCGCCGCGCATGCGCCGGGGCGAATTCTCGCCCATCACCCAGCGCAGCGCCTCGACCAGGTTGGACTTGCCGCAGCCGTTCGGCCCGACGATGCCGGTCAGGCCTGGCGCGAACGCGAGCTCGCACTCTTCGACGAAGGACTTGAAACCGGCGAGCCTCAGGCGGGAGAGGTGCACGATCGACCGATCAGAATGGCGGCAGGAGGCCGTCGATCACCTTCGACAGGTTCTCGAACGTGCGCGCGTCTTCGAAGACGTCGTCGTTGATGATCAGGGTCGGCGTCGATTCCACACCGAATTCCTCCTGGCCGCGCTGGTAGGACCCGACGATGGCGTCGATCAGGTCGCGGTCGTCCAGGCACGCCCGGGCAGTCGCCTCGTCCAGGCCGCCTAGCCGGCCGATCTTGACCAGTTCGGCCACGGGGTCGTCGGCGCGCGACCAGGTTCCCTGGGTCTGGAACAGCACGTCCAGGAAGCCGAAGTACCGCTCGTCGCCGCCACAATGGGCCAGCGCGGCGGCACGCAAGGCCACGCCGTCCAGCGGGAAGTCGCGGAACACGAAACGCACCTTGCGCGTGTCGATGTAGGTCTCGCGCAGCTTGCCGAACGTCTCGTGGTGGAACGCCGCGCAGTGCGGGCAGGTCAGCGACGCGTACTCGATGATGGTGACGGGGGCATCCGCCGGGCCGAGCGAGCGCTCGCCATAGGTTGCGGCCAGAGCGGGGCGGCGGCTCAGGGCGACGATCGCGCTCGCCGCGACCAGGGCGCCGACCTTGCGACGTGTGAGCATGGGCTCCTACCGTTACACGGTTATCATTATACCGGCCGCGGATTCCGCGCGGCAAGCAGGCCGTGTCTGCCACGGCATCGCGGCGTCACGGTGGCGCTCAGGACCCCGCCGCCGCGATGCTGCGGCCCAGGCGTTCCAGCGCCGCCGCCAGATCGGGGTCGTCGATCGCGGCCGCGCGCGCGGCGATGTGGGCCGACTCGGCGGCGGTCAGGGGCCGTGGCGCGGGGCGTCGCGGCGCCTTGGGGCGCGGGCGCGACCCGTGCAGGATCACCAGCCGCGTCGCGGCCCGGTAGCCGAAGAACGTGGCGAGGCGTTCCAGGATGGTCGGCGCCAAGTGCTGCAGTTCGGGCGCGGCCGCGCCCTCGGCCCGCACGCGCAGGGTGCCGTCGCGGCCCAGGCTTTCGGGCACGCAGCGTCCCGCCAGGTCGGCGCCGACGATCGAGTCCCATTCGTTGAGCACCGCGCTGACCACGAAGCCGCGCGCACGGAACGCGCGCACAAGATCGGGCGGCAGCGCCACTGCGACCCGGCGCGCGCCGCGCCTTTCGTTCGATCGAACCGTTCGCGGCATGGCGCTAGCGTGGCGCGCGCCCGGGCGCTAAGCAAGGCCCGATGCCCGCACCCCGGTCCCGTGCTCCCCGACCTTCGGCGCGCGCGCTGCTCGCCTGGTACGACCGCCACCGTCGCGCGCTGCCGTGGCGCGCCGCGCCCGGCGCACGTCCCAATCCGTATCGCGTCTGGCTGTCCGAGGTGATGCTGCAGCAGACCACGGTCGCCGCCGTGATCCCCTACTTCGAGCGGTTCGTCGCGCGCTGGCCCACGCTGGCCGATCTGGCGGCGGCGGACGAGGCGGCCGTGCTGGCGGCGTGGGCCGGGCTCGGCTACTACGCGCGCGCCCGCCGGCTGATCGCGTGCGCCCACGCCATGATGGCCGATCACGGCGGCCGGTTCCCTGACGACGAGGATGGCTTGCGGGCCCTGCCGGGGCTCGGCGCCTATTCGGCCGCGGCCATCGCCGCGATCGCCTTCGACCGGCCGGCGGTGGTGGTGGACGGCAATGTCGAGCGCGTCATGGCGCGGCTTTACGCCGTGGCCGAGCCGTTGCCGGGCGCCAAGCCGATCCTGCGCCGCCACGCCACGGCGCTGACACCGGCCGCGCGGCCGGGGGACTACGCCCAGGCGGTGATGGATCTGGGCGCCACGGTGTGCACGCCGCGCAACCCACGCTGTTCGGCGTGTCCGTGGGCGCGTCCCTGCCGCGCCCGCGCGGCCGGCGAGCCCGAGCGGTTCCCGATGCGCGCGGCCAAGGCCACGCACCCGGTGCGTTACGGCGTCGCGTTCCTCGCGCGCCGCGCCGACGGGCAGGTGCTGCTGCGCCGGCGCCCCCCCCAAGGCCTGCTCGGCGGCATGACCGAGGTGCCCTCGACGCCGTGGCGCGCCACGCCCTGGACGCTGGACGAGGCCGTGGCGCACGCGCCGGCGCGCGCAAGCTGGCGCGCGTTGGGGCGGGTCGAGCACACGTTCAGCCACTTCCACCTGGTGCTCGACGTTTTCGGCGGGCGGGCATCCGCCGCGCCCGACGGCTTCTGGCGCCAGCCCGGGGCGCTGGCGGCCGAGGCGCTGCCCAGCATCATGCGCAAGGTGACGCGGCTCCTGGATCAGAAGAACTCGGCGCCGATCGGCGCGTAGCACGCCGGGTCCATGAAGTCCGTCGGCATGTTCGACATGAACGTGCCCTGGCCGACGATGCGGAACCCGGCGCGGATCAGCGACGCGCACGCGGCGTGGGGGCCCGGCAGGTCGATCTGGACGACGGGCCGGCGCGCCACCGCCCAGCGTGCCGCGGCGAGCGCGACCGCAGGCGCTATGCCGGCGTCGCGCGCGCCGAGGGGCCCGATCACCGCGGTGTTGCCGGCGCCGGTATCGCCGGCCATCTGGACGCAGGCGTAGCCGACCGTCGCGGCGCCCTTCCTGAACAGCAGCGGCACGCCCGAACAGGTATCGCGCAAATAGCCATGCTCGGAGGCGCGCGGCCGCCCGGCGCAGCGGCGGTCCCAGTCGGCCCAGCCCTCGTCATCCCATGCTACCTCGACCACCGTGAGGTTGGTGGGCGGCAGGTCGAGCGCGGCCGCCTCGGCGCGCAGGTCCCAATCGGGCCAGCGCGGCACAATGCCGTGACGGGCGTACAGTGCCAGCGCGCGCGGATCGCTCGACGCGACGGTGAACAAGCGCGGCGGTGCGTCCTCGAGCAGGCGGACCAGGATTGCCGCGCCGACGCCCTGCGATTGGGTGCCGCGCCGGACGAACAGCTCGGCCAGGTTACTGATGTCGCCGCGCGTGAGCAGGATGCCGAAGCCCACCGGGCTGCCGTCCTCGGTGGCGACGATGCCGGCGCCGGTAGCCAGCTCGTGGTCTAGGTAGGGGGTGGCGAAACCATCCGGCGGCGTCCCACCGAATGCCGAGTCGACGGTGATGTCGGCGAGGACCGCCAGGTCGTCGGTGGTCGCCGGGCGCAGCGTCAGGTTCACGGGAGGTCGCCGAGGCATGCGTCCAGGTTCCCGGACCGCGACCGTCGCGCGCCCGACCGATCAGAAGAATTCAGAGCTGCTCGGGACATAGCGCGTGGGGTCGATGGGGTCCGATCCGGGATTGGCCATGAAGGTATCCTGGTCGACAATCCGGAATCCGGCCTTGAGCAGCGGGGCAAGTGCCGGGTGCGGTCCGGGAATCTGGATGTGCACGACGGGCCTCATCGCGCGCGCGGCGTGCACGGCGGCGAGGACGCACGGCACCGCGCAGGCGGGGTCATCGACGCCGACCGGTCCGATCGCGACCACGTCCGTCGCGCGACGCTGGAGCGCGCCATAGCCGATCGTCCGGCCGCCCGCCTGGAACCACACCGGCACGCCCTCGCGCGGTCCCCGAAAGTAGGTGTGGTCGACCGACCGGTCGCGCCCGGCCAAGCGCGCATCCCACGCGATCCAACCACCGTCGTCCCACGAGGTCGGCGCCACGACGGCACGCGATGACGGCATGTCGAGATCCGCGCCGGGCGCCTCGAGATAGAGATGCGGCCAGCGCAGCACGAGCCCGTGGCGAACGTAGAGCGCCAGCGCGCGCGGGTCGTGCGCGGCGACAGTGAAGAGCCGAGGCGCCGCGTTGGCGAACAAGTTGCTCAACAGCGCCGTGCCGGCACCCTTCGACTGCACGCTCCGGCGCACGAACAGCTCGGCCAAGTTGCTGATACCGCTGTGTGTGATCAGCGCGCCGAAGCCGATCGCGCGGCCGGCGTCCTCGGCGATCAGCACCGTGCCCGTGGCGATCTCGTGCGCCAGGTACGCGGTTTCGATGTCCGGTGCCGGTGCCTCGGGTCCAAACGCCGAATCGACCCAGACGTCGATCAGCGTGGCGACGTCGGCCGCGGTCGCCAGGCGCAGCGTCAAGCGCCACACTCGAAACCCGCGAGGAACGCAGCCAGGTTCGCCTCCAGCCCCGGGCACAGGTAGCCGCCTTCCTGGACCAGCACCGTGGGCAGGCCGAGCGCCGCGATGCGCGCGCCCGCGGCGCGGAAGCCCGCGGCCGAGACGGCGAGGATGCCGAGCGGATCACCGGCCTGGGCGTCGAGACCGAGCGAGACCAGGATCAGGCGCGGCGCGAAGCGGCGGATCGCGCCCAAGGCACGATCGAGCGCCGCGAGCCAGGGCTCGTCGCCGCTGCCGGGCGGCAGCGGCAGGTTCAGCGTCGTGCCCAGGCCGGCGCCCGCGCCGCGCTCGTGCACGTAGCCGGCGAAGTAGGGGTAGAAGTTCGCCGGGTCGCCGTGGATCGAGGCGAACAACACGTCGCGCCGGTCGTAGAAGCACGCCTGCGTGCCGTTGCCGTGGTGCACGTCCACGTCGAGGATGGCGACGTGCCCGAGCCGCGCGACGCAGCGCTCGGCGGCGATCGCCACGTTGTTGAGGAAGCAGAAGCCGCCGGCCATGTCGGGGAACGCGTGATGCCCTGGCGGCCGGCAGAGGGCATAGGCGACCGGCGCGCCGTCCAGCACCAGGTCGGCGGCGGTCAGCGCCAGGTCGGCCGAGGCGCGCGCCGCCGCCCAGGTGCCTGCGCCCAGCGGGCAGGCGGTGTCCGCCATGTGCCAGCCGGCGCGCCCTACGATGCCCTTGGGGTACGTTTCCATGGCCCGGTTGGGGTGGACGTTGGCCACGATCTCGGGTCCGGCGTCGGGCAAGGCACGCCATTGGGCGTGGCCCTCGGCCATGAAGTCCAGGTAGTCCGGCGTGTGGACCAGCCCGAGCACGCCGTCGTCGTACGACCTGGGCGCGACGATCGCGTGGCCGGCGCCCTGGGCCGCGCGCAACAGCCGCTTGGCCCGCTCGGGCACCTCGCGCGGCTCGCCCAGGCGCCCGCGCACCAGGAACGTGCGTGGGTCGTGGCTCCGGTGTGCTTCGCTCGCGACGATCTTCACGGGCCGCTCACCGCGCGCGCTTGGCCGGGCCGCGCGCCCTGCCGCGCTTGGCGGCACGGGCGCGTCGCGCCGACACCAGCCCCAGCTCGGCCCACGGCATCAGGCTCGCGGCGTCCTTGAACGCGGCCTTTGGCGGTTCCCAATAGCTCATCACCACATCCTGGCCGTTCATCGGATAGACGAAGGGCTTGCCGTGCGCCGTCTTGAAGGCGGGCAGCGATTCGTCGTCCACCTTGAAGAACAGGCGATCCCACGCGCTCAGCGCGAACATCAAATCGTCCAGGTAGACGCCGAAACCGCCGAACATGGCGCGCGCCCGCACGGGCCCCAAGGGGGCGAGCTGCAACAGCATGCGATCGACGAACGGCGAGGTCTTGGCCATGACCTGATCAGGTTACGCCAGATCGGCGACGATCAGGAACTCCTGGTTGCCGTCGGCGCCGGTGATCGGGCTCGGGATGATGCCACGCACGGTCCAGCCTGCTTCCACCAGGAACGCGCGGACGCGCACGCACGCCGCCTCGTGCAGCCCAGGGTCGCGCACGATGCCGCCCTTGCCGACTTGGCCCTTGCCCACATCGAACTGCGGTTTGACGAGGGCGACCAGCACGGCGCCACGGCGTCCGAGGGACAATGCGGCGGGCAGTGCCACGGTCAGGCTAATGAAGCTGACGTCGGCGACGATCAGATCGATCGGCTCGGGCACCAGCTTAGGACCGAGCGCGCGGGCGTTGGTGCGCTCCAGCACCACCACGCGCGCATCCCGCCGGAGCTTCCAGGCGAGCTGGCCGTGGCCGACGTCGACGGCGTAGACACGCGCGGCGCCGCGCGTCAGCAGCACGTCCGTGAAGCCGCCGGTCGAGGCGCCGACGTCCAGACACGTGCGACCCGTCGGGTCGATCGCGAAGTGGGCAAGCGCATGGGCGAGCTTGACGCCGCCGCGACCCACCCAGGGGTGCTCGGCGCCACGCACGGTGACGGCCGCGTCGACGGGCAGTTCCATGCCCGCCTTGTCAAGGCGCAGTTCGTCGGCGAACACCAAGCCGGCCAGGATCAGGGCCTGGGCCTTCGACCGGCTCTCGGCCAAGCCGCGCTCGACCAGGAGCTGATCGAGCCGGCGCTTGCCCGCCGCCACGCTCAGGCGCGCGCCGCGCCGGTCGCCTGGCCCAGCGCCGTCAGCACCGTCTGGACGATGTGCGGCGCGTTCAACCCGGCCTCGTCGTACATGCCCTGGGGTGTGCCGTGCTCGATGAAGCTGTCGGGCAACATCATGGGCCGCACCTTCAAGCCGTTCTCGAGCAGCCCGTTGACGGCCAGGAATTGCAGCACGTGGGCGGCGAAGCCGCCGATCGAGCCTTCCTCGATGGTGATCAGCACCTCGTGATCCAGCGCCAGGCGGCGCACCAGGTCGTGGTCCAGCGGCTTGCAAAAGCGCGCGTCGGCGACCGTGGTGGACAGCCCCTTGGCCGCCAGTTCATCGGCCGCCTTCAGGCTTTCGGTCAGGCGCGTGCCGAACGACAGGATCGCGATCTTGGTGCCTTCACGCACCACGCGGCCCTTGCCGATGGGCAGCGGCGTGCCGCGCTTGGGCCGCTCGACCCCGATGCCCTCGCCGCGCGGGTAGCGCAGCGCCGAGGGGCGGTCGTCGATCGCCGCTGCGGTCGCCACCATGTGCATCAGCTCGGCCTCGTCGGCCGGGGCCATGACCACGAAGTTGGGCAGCGTTGCCAGGTACGTGATGTCGAACGATCCGGCGTGGGTCGGGCCGTCGGCGCCGACCAGGCCGGCGCGGTCCATGGCGAAACGCACCGGCAGCGATTGGATCGCCACGTCGTGCACCACCTGGTCGTAAGCACGCTGCAGGAACGTCGAATAGATCGTGGCGAAGGGCTTGAATCCCTCGCACGCCATGCCGGCGCAGAAGGTGACGCCGTGCTGTTCGGCGATGCCCACGTCGAAGCAGCGGTCGGGGAACCGCTTGGCGAACTTGTCGAGCCCGGTGCCCGAGGGCATGGCGGCGGTCACCGCGACGACGCGTGGGTCCGCCTCAGCCTCGGCGATCAAGGCGTCGGCGAAGACCGCGGTGTAGGCCGGCGCCCTCGGCTCGAACTTGGCCTGGGCGCCGGTCACCACGTCGAACTTGGTGACGCCGTGGTACTTGTCGGCGGATTTCTCGGCGGGCTCGTAGCCCTTGCCCTTCTGGGTCACCACGTGGATCAGCACGGCGCGCTCGGCGCGGTTGTTGCGCACGTTGCGCAGCACCGGCAGCAGGTGGTCCAGGTTATGGCCATCCAGCGGGCCGATGTAATAGAAGCCCAGCTCCTCGAACAGCGTGCCGCCGGCGGTGATGCCCTTGGCGTACTCCTCCAGCCGGCGCGCCGCCTTCTCAATCGGTTTTGGGAAGTGCGAGGCGATCTGGCCAGCCAATTCGCGCAGCGACAGGTACGACTTCGACGACAGCAGCTTCGACAGGTACGCGCTCATGGCGCCCACCGGCGGCGCGATCGACATGTCGTTGTCGTTGAGCACCACGATCAGGCGCGAGGGCGTCGAGCCCGCGTTGTTCATGGCCTCGTAGGCCATGCCAGCGCTCATGGCGCCGTCGCCGATGACGCAGACCACGTCGAAATTGTCACCTTTCAGATCGCGCGCCACGGCCATGCCCAGACCGGCCGAGATCGAGGTGGACGAGTGGGCGGCGCCGAACGGGTCGAATTCGCTCTCGGCGCGCCGGGTGAAGCCCGACAGCCCGCCGGGCTGGCGCAGGGTGCGGATGCGCTCGCGCCGGCCGGTAAGGATCTTGTGCGGGTAGGCCTGGTGGCCGACGTCCCAGATCAGTTTGTCGCGCGGCGTCTCGAAGATGTAGTGCAGGGCCACGGTCAGCTCGACCACGCCCAGGCCGGCGCCCAGATGCCCGCCGGTCTTGGACACGGCGGCGACCATCTCCTGGCGCAGCTCGTCGGCGAGCTGGCGCAACTGTTCGGGCTTCAACCGGCGCAGGTCCGCCGGCACATGGATCTGATCGAGCAGGAGCGTGGGGTTGTCCGCGTTCACCGTGGCTCCTCTCAATGCTCCCGTTCGACGACGAACCGGGTTATGTCGCGCAGGCGCGCGGCATCCGGCCCGAACGCGTCCAGATGCGCCAACGCCGCGTCGGCCTCGGCCAGGGCGGCGGCGCGAGCGCCCTCCAGCCCCAGCACGCCGACCAGCGTAGCCTTGCCCGCGTCGCGATCCTTGCCGACCGCCTTGCCCATCTTCGCCGCGTTCCCTGAGGCGTCAAGGACATCGTCGATGATCTGGAATGCCGCACCCAGGCGTGCCCCGAAGGCACGCAGGGCCGCGCGCGGCGCCGACGCGGCGCCGGCGACCACGGCGCCCGCCTCGCACGCGGCGGTGATCAGGGCGCCCGTCTTCATGGCCTGCAGGCGGCGCACGCCGGCCTCGTCCAGCCGCTGTTCGGCGGCCGCCGTGTCGATCATCTGGCCGCCGACCATGCCGGCGGCGCCTGCGGCGGCGGCCACCAGCGCGACCAGATCGGCGCGTACCGCGCCGTCCGGGTGCGTCGCGGGCGCCGCCAGCACCTCGAAGGCCAGCGTCAGCAGCCCATCGCCGGCCAGGATCGCGGTCGCCTCGTCGAAGGCGATGTGGCACGTCGGCCGGCCGCGCCGCAGGGTGTCGTCGTCCATGGCCGGCAGGTCGTCGTGGACCAGGCTGTAGCCGTGGATCATCTCGAGCGCGGCGGCGACGCGCACCGAACGGGCGTCGGGCGCGCCCAAGAGCCACGCCGCGCTCATGGTCAGGAACGGGCGCAGGCGCTTGCCTCCACCCAGACAGGCGTAGCGCATTGCCTCGTGCACCCGCCGCTCCGGCCCGTCGCCCAGGGGCAACAGGACCTCCAGGGCGCGTTCGACCGCGCCGGCGATGTCGGCCAGCGCCGCCTCGATGTCGTGGGCAAACGCCGCGTCAGCCATCGACCATGGGTTCGCTGCCGACGGTGCCGTCCGGTTCCAGGACGATCTTGGCGATCTTCGCCTGGGCCTCGCCCAGCTTCGCCTCGCAGTGGCGCTTCAGCGCGATGCCCCGCTCGTAGGCGCCGATCGCTTCGTCGAGCTTGCCCTCGCCCTTCTCCAGCCGCTGGACGATGGACTCCAGCTCGGCCAGCGCGTCCTCGAACGACAGGCCGGCGACGTCGGTCGGTCCCTTGTCCTTGGCCATGATCCCCCGAAGCCCAGCACGGACGCTGCCAGTCTAGAGCAACATCCGGCCGGACTGAACCATCGAGGTTCGGTCCGTGCGGGCTCGCCGCGCGCAATCCTGGGGAACGGGGCGCCTTCGGCCGAGCCGCCGCGGGCGACGGGCCGAGAGGGACGGGCGGGCGCGCTACCTAGCTACCTAATTGTTCTTGCCCTTGCCCTTGCCGCCGCCGAAGGGCGAGGGCGGGCAATCGCCGCGATCGGCGAGCGCCGGGTTGATGGCGATGGCCTTGGGCGCGACATAGCCCGCCGCCGTGAGGACGGCGAGGCGCGCGATCAGCGCCCGGCGGGTGTCTTCCATAATGGTGCCTACCCCTCGAAGGCGCGGCGGCTGGACCGCGCGCGCGTCCTCGCTAATGTAGTGTCACCTTGGCGCCGTGCCCGGGGCTTGGCAGTGACGGCCGTCACTGGGCGGCGCGCCGACAGCGAAAGGCGGACACCATGGCCGAAGCCGGCGATCTGGCGCTCGACCTGGACTGCGACGCCCAACGTGGCGGTCAGGCAGCCACCCTGGCGCGCGGCATCGTACGCGCCCTGGGTGCCATGGGCCATGCGGCGCTCGTCGAGCTGCCGTTGGGGACGGGCCGGCGCGCCGACGTTGTCGGGCTGGACAGCCGCGGCCGCTTCGTCATCGTCGAGATCAAGACGTCGCTCGCCGATTTCCGCACCGACGGCAAATGGCCCGACTACCTGGCCCATTGCGACCGGTTCTACTTCGCCGTGCCGCCCAATTTCCCGCACCACGTGCTGCCCGAGGCGCACGGTGTGATGGTCGCCGACGCCTATGGCGCCGAGATCGTACGCCCAGCACCCGTCGCGCCCATGGCCGAGCGGCTGCGCCGGCGCCAGTGGCTGCGTTTTGCCCGCCACGGCGCGGCCCGGCTGATGCGGCGCGCCGATCCCATGGCCTGAACGGCGGGGCGTCATCGGTCTACTCGGGGCTGACCGACAGCAGGTCCTCGACCGCCAGATCGAGATCGGCGAGTAGCAGGAGCGCCACACGCTCCTCCACGCCGGCCGCGGTGGCGATGCCCGCCAGCAGATCCGCGATGGCCGAGGCAAGGCGCGATTCGGCCTCGCTCCCGGCGGAAACCAGGTTGTCGAGCGTTTCGCGCGTTTCGGCCGTGACCGTCAAGGTCGAGGGGCCGGCCGCCGGTTCCACCACGACCGCCGCCACGTAGGTCGGCTTGCCTTCGTCGACGGGCAGGGCGATGTCGAGCGCGCCGCCGAGGATGTCGACGTCGAGCGTCAGGGCACCGCCAGTTACCCCGTCGGGCGGCGTCGCGCCGTCGGAAAACACACCGAAACCGGTCCAATAGGGCGGCCGGTGACCTGATGTCCCTCGGTATCTGACCCCTGTCAGGGCGATTTCGCCGCGGCAGCGCGCTTCTTGCGGATGGTTACAAAGTTCTCGGCCGCGATGTAGAAGTCCTCGGGTGGGATCTCGTTGAAGATCACCCAGATGCTCTCGGGCGTGAGCCCGGCGGCGTCGCACATCACCTGGGTGATGCCCTTGGCGATGGCTTCCTTCTGCTCGTTGCTGCGGCCGGTCAGCAACTCAACCTGGACGACGGGCATGACATATTTCCCTGTTCGAGAAACGAGCGGTAGGTGGCGGCGAGGCCGTCGCGCAAGGCGATGCGCGGGCGCCAGCCGAGCGCGGCGAGCCGACCGACATCGAGCAGCTTGCGCGGCGTGCCGTCAGGCCTGGTGGTGTCGAAGGCGAGCTCGCCCCGGAACCCGACCACGTCGCACACCAGACGCGCGAGCTCGGCGACGGTCAGGTCCTCGCCGCAGCCGACATTGACGTGGGCCTCGCCCGAGTAGCGCACCAGCAGGTGCACCAGCGCATCGGCGCAGTCGTCCACGTGCAGGAACTCGCGGCGCGGCCGACCGCTGCCCCACACGGTCACGGTCGGCGCGCCGCGCACCTTCGCCTCGTGCGCCTTGCGCAGCAGCGCCGGTACGACGTGGCAGGTGGTCAGGTCGAGATTGTCGCCTGGGCCGTAGAGGTTGGTCGGCATGGCGCTGATGAAGTCGCGGCCGTGCTGGCGCCGGTACGCCTGGGCCAGCTTGATGCCGGCGATCTTGGCCACCGCGTACCACTGGTTGGTGGCTTCGAGCGGGCCGGTGAGCAGCGCGTCCTCGGCCATGGGCTGGGCCGCGTCGCGCGGGTAGATGCAGGACGAGCCGAGGAACAGCAGCTTGGCGACGCCCACCGCGTGGGCCGCGCCAAGCACGTTGGTCTCGATCAGCAGGTTGTCGCGCAGGAAGTCGACCGGCGCCGCGTCGTTGGCGACGATGCCGCCGACGCGCGCCGCGGCCAGGATCACCACGTCGGGGCGCGTCGCCGCCATCCACGCCTCGACCGCCGCCCGACGCGTCAGGTCGAGGTCGCGCCGCTCGACCGTCAGCACGGTGCATGGCTCGACGGCCAGCCGGCGCACCAAGGCCGAGCCGACCATGCCGCGATGCCCGGCGACCCACACCCGGCGGCCGCCCAGCGCGAACGGCGGATCAGTCACCCCGCGGGTCTCGTGCGTCGGGCGCCGCCATGGCCGCCATGTCGGACGCCACCATTTCCGCAACCAGGTCGGCGAACGAGGTGGTGCGGCGCCAGCCGAGCTTGGCGTGTGCCTTGGACGCATCGCCCAGCAGAAGGTCCACCTCGGTCGGGCGGAAGTAGCGCGGATCAACCCTGACCAGCACGCGGCCGGTGCGCGCGTCCGCGCCCTGCTCGTCCACACCCGTCCCGCGCCAGGCGAGCGTGACGCCGGCGCAGGCGAACGCGCGCTCGGCGAACTCGCGCACGCTGTGGGCCTCGCCGGTGGCCAGCACGTAGTCGTCCGGTTCCGGCTGCTGCAGCATGCGCCACATGCCGTCCACATGGTCGCGCGCGTGCCCCCAGTCGCGCTTGGCGTCGAGGTTGCCGAGGTAGAGCACCTCCTGCCGGCCGTGCGCGATGGCGGCGACGGCGCGGGTGATCTTGCGTGTCACGAACGTCTCGCCGCGCGTCGGGCCCTCGTGGTTGAACAAGATGCCGTTCGAGGCGTGGAAGCCGAACGCCTCGCGGTAGTTCACGGTGATCCAATAGGCATAGAGCTTGGCCGCGGCGTAGGGGCTGCGCGGGTAGAAGGGCGTCGTTTCGCGCTGCGGCACCTCGGCCACCTTGCCGTAGAGCTCGGACGTGGACGCCTGGTAGAAGCGCACGCGCTTCTCGATGCCCAGGATGCGGATCGCCTCGAGCAGGCGCAGCGTGCCCAGCGCGTCGGCGTTGGCGGTGTACTCGGGCGTCTCGAAGCTGACCTGGACGTGGCTCTGGGCCGCCAGGTTGTAGATCTCGGTCGGATGGGTCAGGGCGACCAGACGGATCAGGTTGGTCGGATCGGTCATGTCGCCGTAGTGGAGCGTGAAGCGCACGTCCGTCTCGTGCGGGTCCTGGTAGAGGTGCTCGATGCGCCCGGTGTTGAACGACGACGAACGGCGCTTGACCCCGTGCACCCGATAGCCCTTGGCCAGCAGGTATTCGGCCAGGTACGCGCCGTCCTGGCCGGTGGCGCCGGTGATGAGGGCGACGCGTTCGTCCGTGGGCATCGGGGCCGTCATGGCCGACTATCTAGCAGACTTTGCCTACGGTGCGATGGAGTAGAGTACGGCGGCGGGAAGCACGAGGACACACCATGGAACAGCCGACGGACCAGCCGACCGAGCGGGCGCATCGCAAGGGCCATCGCGAGCGCCGCGTGCCCGCGGCCGAATCCACCACCATCGATCAGTTGCCGTGGGACCAGCCGGTGCGCCGCTTCGCGCCCATGGAGATCGTCGACGCCGACCAGCTCGAGACCATCCACCAGGCCTCGCTCGAGGTGCTGGAGGGCATCGGCATGGAGATCCTGCTGCCCGAGGCGTGCCAGATCCTGGCCAAGGCCGGCGCGATCGTGGACGGCGCGCGCGTGCGCATCGGCCGCGACATCGTCGAGGCGGCGATCGGCCTGGCGCCCGAGACGTTCACCTTCCACGCGCGCAACCCGGCGCGTGACGTGGTGGTTGGCGGCGGCCACATCATGTTCACCACCGTGGGCGGGCCGCCCAACTGTTCGGACCTGGAGGGCGGCCGGCGCCCCGGCGCGCTGGCTGACAGCCAGAACTTCATGCGCCTCGCCCAGGTGTTCAACTGCATCCACATGGCCGGCGCCGGCGCGGTCGACAGCCTGGACGTGCACCCCTCGATCCGCCACCTGGTGGTCGGCCAGGCCAAGCACAAGCTGTCGGACAAGGTGGGCTTCGCGTCGTCGACATCGCACGCGCGCCTGTTCGACGGCATCGAGATGGCGCGCATCGTGCGCGGTGTCAGCCGCGAACGGCTGCTGGCGGAACCCTCGATCATGACCGTGGTCAACACGAACTCGCCCTTGAAGCTCGACGGCCCCATGGCCATGGGCATCGTCGAGATGGCGCGCATGGGCCAGATCTGCTGCGTCACGCCGTTCACGCTGGCGGGCGCCATGGCGCCGGTGACCATGGCGGGCGCGCTGGTCGAGCAGAACGCCGAGGCTCTGGCCGGCTTGGCGCTCAGCCAGCTCGCGCGGCCCGGCGCGCCGTTCATCTATGGCGGATTCACCTCCAACGTGGACATGAAGTCGGGCGCGCCGGCGTTCGGCACGCCCGAGTACATGCAGGCGTGCATCGTGGGTGGCCAGCTCGCCCGGCGCTACCGCCTGCCCTACCGCACGTCGTCGACCAACGCGGCCAACTGCGTGGATGCCCAGGCGGCGTGGGAATCGGTCTTCTCCCTGTGGGGCGCGATCATGGGCGGCGGCAACCTGGTGGCCCACGCCGCCGGCTGGCTGGAAGGTGGGCTGGTCGCCTCCTTCGAGAAGTTCGCCGCCGACATCGACCTGTTGCAGACCATCGAGGTGTTCCTCAAGCCCATGGACACTGGGCGCGACGCCCTGGGCATCGAGGCCATGCGCGAGGTCGGGCCCGGCGGCCACTTCTTCGGCGCGGCGCATACGCTGGCGCGCTACGCCAACGCCTTCTACGCGCCGCTGGTGTCGGACTGGCGCACCTACCAGCAGTGGCAGGCGGGCGGCGCCCTGCATGCGGACCGGCGCGCCAACACCGTGTGGAAGCGGGCGCTGGCGTCCTACCAAGCCCCGGCCATGGACCCGGCCATCGCCGAGGAGCTCGACGCCTTCATCGCCGGGCGCATCGCCGAGGGTGGCCAGCCGACGGATTTCAACTGATGCATACGCCCGCAGGTTGAGTCGCTCGAATACCTCCGCTTCATCGTCCATGGTAAGGACCCCGCCCAAGTAGGCCTATCGAAAGCGGCAGACGGCCGCCGCCGGGGGAGAAGCCATGGCGCGGGGAGGCAGGCCCCGGCGATACGCGGCGTGCGCGGCGACGGCCGCGTTCGTGGCGTGCTGCGCGCACCAGGCGCGGGCGCAGACGGCGCTCGACGACCAGGTGTGCACCAGCTACCCGTCGCCCGAGTACAAGCCGATCGGCGCCGTTCCCGGCTGATCCGTTTGGCAAAACTTTCGGTCGAGGGTCCTGCCGGGGCGATCCCGCATGCGCGCGACGCCGGTGCTGATACGGATTTATACTGGCCTGTGTTGACATTGACTCGTTGAGGGCCAAGCGGGGGATCCCGAAGAGGGCGAAAGTCTGGCTCATTGTGGCGAACTGAGGAGGTTCGCCGTGACGATGCCCATACCGCTGCGTTGCGACTTCGATGCCGG
>Ga0194132_10002828_pt1 | contig 31782 bp, 35 predicted proteins | sample TA2KigOf80mmetaG_FD_148612 | JGI IMG/M metagenome (GOLD analysis project Ga0194132, IMG submission 148612) | Freshwater microbial communities from Lake Tanganyika, Tanzania - TA2015054 Kigoma Offshore 80m | ecosystem: Environmental > Aquatic > Freshwater > Lake | place: Tanzania: Lake... | reverse complement strand
CCGTCATGCCTTGGCTGTAAAACGGCTCGATCAGCCCGCGCAGCGCGGGCCACGGCATGATCCGGTCCATCTCGGCCAGAAACAGGGCCCGGCGCGTCGCCTTGCCGTGCTTGTCAAAACCCGCCCGCGAAAAGGTCATCTGCCGCATCTTAACCCCCAATCAGCCGTTCATCCTTCAGCCGATTCTCGCACAAATCGAATCAGTCAGCGACCTTTTGCAGAGGTTCCATAGGTATTTTTTATTGGTTTTATAAAAATTAAATAATTGATTACTTATGGGCTTCGCGGGCGGCATGAGCGTTGACACAAAATTGTTATAGTATAACATAATTGGCGTGATCCGCCCCTGTTCCAGTTTTTCTCCCGAGGTTTCCGCCATGTTCCGTTGGACCGTTTCTAGGCTCGCGTTAACGAAGAATCCAAAAGGCTCGTTGTCCTCAGCCAAGCTTTTATTATCGGCCATAAGGGCCTGTCCGCGCGCGAAAAACAAATCCAAAGGAAGTGTGTCGAAAATGATCGATCGCGAATCGCTATGCCGTACCAAGTTTTGGCTCATGGCCGGTCTGGCCGCATCGGCCGGCGCATTCGCGATGCCGGCCGACGCGCAAGTTTCGCGCGAAACCGGCCGCGACAAGGTCCACCTCCACCTCAGCGGGCACGTCAACCGGGCCCTGATGTTCGCCGATGACGGCAAATCCTCGCGCACGTTGATCGTCGACAACGCCGCCGCGACCACGCGCTTCAATATGTCCGCGGAAGCGGAAGTGAGCGATGATTTCGCCCTGGGCGCGCAGATTGAGACGGAAATCCCTTCGAACAGCGCGGGCATCGTCACGATCCACCAGGGCAACGGCGACAACAACCAGGAACAAACCCGGTTCGTCGAACGCAAGATGGAAGTGTTCGCGGCCCATAAACGCCTGGGCACGATCTGGCTCGGCCAAGGCAGCACCGCGACCGACGAAATCGTCGAATCCGATCTTTCCGGCACCACCGTTTCCGGCAACTACGCCGACGCGGGCGTGATCGGCTCGGCGCTGGTGTTCTACAATACGCGCACCCGCTCCTATACTAACGGCCCGACGGTCGGCGATGTCGTCGTATCGCTCAACGGCGGCATGGACGACCGTATCCGCTACGACACCCCGACCTACGGCGGATTCTTCGCCTCCGCCTCGTTCGTGTCGGGCGGGCAAGGCGACGCGGCGCTACGTTACGGCGGCAAGATCGGCCCGTTCGAGATCGCTGCGGCGCTCGGCTATTCCAACGTCAGCGGCATCAACACCACGGTCGAGGACCGCGTCGTCGGCTCGGCGGCGGTGCTGCACGAAAGCGGGTTCAATGTCGCATTTTCGGCAGGCCGACAGCAGCACAAGGCCGCCAACCGCGACGACGGGACCAGCTATTACGGCAAAGTTGGCTACATCGCCAAGCTGTTCGGAATCGGGCCGACCGCCTTCGCCGTCGACTATGGCGTCTACAACGATTACGGCCAGAACGGCGACGAGGCCCAGCAATATTCGGTCGCCGTCGTCCAACACTTCGAGGACATTGGCAGCCAGGTCTATATAATGGGCAAGGCTTTCGAACTCGACCGCACCGGCGCGAGCTACGACGACGTCCGCATGCTGCTGGTGGGCGGCCGCGTTCAGTTCTGATCAGAGAAATCGCGCGAGCACCCGGTCGGCGAGCAGCGCGACGAAGATCAGGAACAGATACAGGATCGAGTAGAGGAACATCGGCCGCGCCGGTCCCACGCCGGGATCGCGCGCCAGCCGGATCGCGTGGCCGGCAAGAAGAGCGCCCAGCGCCAGCGCGGCGATCCCGTACGGCCAGCCCGACATGCCGATCGCGACCGGCGCCAGCGTCGCCGGCAACAGCAACGCCGTATAGGCGAGCATCAGCCGCTTGGTGTGTCGGAGGCCGGCGACCACCGGCATCATCGGCACGCCGGCGGCGGCGTAATCGGCGTTGCGATAAAGCGCAAGCGCCCACGAATGCGGCGGCGTCCACAGGAAGATGATGGCGAACAAGACGCTCGCGCCGAGCCCGACGTCGCCGGTCACCGCCGCCCAGCCGATCATCGGCGGCAGTGCGCCCGAAGCCCCGCCGATGACGATGTTCTGCGGTGTCCGCCGCTTCAGCCACACGGTGTAGATCAACACGTAATAAAGTATGGTGAGCGCAAGCAGGCCAGCGGCGACGGCGTTGACCAGCAGGGCCATGGCGCCGACCGACGCAATCCCGAGCAAAATCCCGACCACCAGCGCTTCGACGGGGCGCATCCGGCCGGCGGGGATCGGACGTCCCATGGTTCGGCGCATGACCCGGTCGATGTCCTGGTCGTACCACATATTGATCGCGCCCGAGGCCCCGGCTCCGGCGGCGATGCACAAAATGGCGATCGCCGCGGTCGCGGGCGCGATCGTGCCGGGCGCGAGAATCAGGCCGACGCAAGCGGTGAACACCACCAGCGACATCACGCGCGGCTTCAGGATCACGCCGTAGTCGGCGATACGGAAGCGGTGCTGGGTTTCTTCGGGCGCGGCGCCGGGCACGGATTGGCCTTCGGCCCCGGTGGTGCGGGTCGCAGACATGGGCAGGCGACGGTCCTCGAAAGTGGCGGGTGACGCCATTTTACACGCTCCTCTCGCGGCGCAAAAACGCTCCGGCCAGGGTAACAATAAAGAGAATCCCGCCCATGACCGCGATCAAGGCCCCGAAACCGTTGAGGTAAAGCCCGAGCTTGGCCCCGAGCTCGACCAGCCCCTGCGCTTCGCCAGCGGCCTTGCGCGGCGCGCCGTAGCCGCCGGCCCAGAAGAGGCCCAGGCTGGCAAGCGCTTGGCCCGCGCCGTAAAGCCAGATTTGGACGACGAGAATGCGGCTTCCCCCCGGGGGCCGGCCGGCGCGCGGCAACGCGATTCTTAAGAAAACGCCCATCAGCGCCAAATTGATGCCGCCGATGACCCCATGATAGTGCGCGGGCGTGCGGGTATCGGCACCGTCGACGAACAGGCCGAGCAGGCCGCCGACGCCGAACACCGCGACCGAAAGCGCGAGCGCGAGAAAGGCCGGATCGCGACGAATATCCGGTCGGCCGCGCACGGCCGGAATCAGTCGGCGGGCGATCGCCCCGGCCGCGAGCAGTGGCGCCGGCGCCAACGCGTATTGCAACAACGCGAACGCTTCCCATCGGGTCGACGAATTGATATCGAGCGCGAGGTCGAGGCCGAGGCCCGCGCCCGCGCCAAGAACGAGCAAGCCGGCGGCCAAGCGAAAGGCGGCGCTGTTCCCGCTCCCACCCAGAACATCGTCGGCGAGCGCGATCCAGGCCGCGATCAGAATGGCGACGTTGAGAAATTGCAAAATGTGCCCGCCGCCCCAGAATAAGGCCTCGTTGAAATCGAACGACGGCGCGGCCGGCGCGAGCGCGACGGCGGACAGGACAAACGCGACGATGGCGAGGACGTAGACCGCGCTACCCGCGCCGAGCACCAGCGCATGCGGCGTGCGCGCCAGAGCGCCTCGCGCCAGATCGGCGAGGAAACGGCCGACCGGCAACAGCATCGCGCCCGCGAGCAGCGCGAGCCCAAGATAATAGAGCGGATCGGTAATGGCCGGGACGTAGTTGTTGAGGGTCGGCTCGCCGCGATCGGTAAGCGACGGCACCAGCAGCAGAACGAACGAAGCGGTCGCACCGCCGAGCGCGATTCGATCGATGGTTGAGGCCGTCGCCAGTCGCGAGGCCAGCGCCAGCATCAACCCGAACGCGGCCAGGAACCATACCACGAAGGAGAAAACGACGTGCGCCACCAAGCTACGCTCGAAGAACGCCACCGGCCAGGGAAACAGGGTCTGGCTTCCTGGAATGCGCGAGAGCGCGAGTAGCACGGCCATCGCGCCGGCAAGCGCGAGCGCGAGCGCGGCCAAGCCTATCCACGCGCGCAGCACCTCGCGGTTCGGCGTTTCAGCCATGATGCGGAAACAGGTGCACGGCCATGACGTAAACCACCACGCCGGAGACGCCAACGTACATCCAAACCGGCCAAGTGACGCGGGCGATGCGGCGGTGCGCGTCGAACGAACCCCGAAGCGCGCGCCAGACCGCGAGCGGCACCATCGGCACCAGCGCGATGGCGCCGATTACGTGCAGCGCGAGAATGGAAAAATACATCGGCCGCACCCATCCTTCGCCACCGAATCGCGCGAATCCGGAGTTCAGCTTGTAAATCACGTAAACAACCAGAAACGCCGCCGACGCGGCGAGCGCCGACACCATCATACGGCGATGCCGAACGCGGTCGCCTCGACGGATAAAAACATACCCCGCGGCTAGGAATAGCGCCGAAAGCGCGTTGAGAGCGGCAATGGCATGGGATAAATCCTGGATCGTCCAATTCTGGATCATGACCGACCTGATCCGGGGGCTTAGGACATTTTCCAGATGATCGATGCGTACATAAACAGCGCGAGGGCAAGCAGCGCCAACGCCAGCATCCATTTTCTGCGGTTCATGGTGCGATAACTCGGGCCAATTTTCGCACGCCGGCAGAGCCCGGCGCCCCCGGAAAAAGCCTCTTTTAATGGCACTCTGGCCGTGTTAGCAAATCCTATGTCGCGGGTGTTGGCGGCGCAAGTCGCGCCATCGGCGAAGATCACGCTGTAAAGGAGGGCTCGCGGCGGGGGCTTCCAAAACTTTTTTCCACTATGCGGATAAGGCCATGTTCACACGCTTTGCTCGGTTAATTCCCAGCGCGGCAGCGATCCTGCTCGCCGCGGCGGTCCCGGCTTCGGCCTCCCAGCCGCGCCCGTGGCAGATGACCTTCCAGCCGGCGGCCACGCCGGTGATGGAGCAGATCCAGTCGTTCAACGACCTTCTGTTCTGGATCATCGTCGCCATCACGTTGTTCGTTTTGGCGCTGCTCTGCTACTGCGCCGTCAAGTTCAACGAGAAATCGAATCCGACGCCTTCGAAGACGACACACAACACCGCGCTCGAAGTGATTTGGACCGTGGTCCCGATCCTGATCCTGGTGGCGATCGCGGTGCCGTCGTTCCGCCTGCTCTATTTCATGGACCGGACCGACAAGCCGGAAATGACCCTCAAGGTCGTTTCGCACCAGTGGTACTGGTCTTATCACTACCCCGACCACGGCAACCTCAACTTCACCAGCAACATGGTTCCGGCCGAGGATTTGAAGCCTGGCCAGCCGCGCTTGCTCACCGTCGATAACGAAGTGGTGTTGCCGGTCGACACCAACGTTCGCGTTCTGGCGACATCGGAAGACGTGATCCACAATTGGGCGGTTCCGGCGTTCGGCATCAAGATCGATACCGTGCCCGGCCGCACCAACGAAACCTGGGTGCGCATCACCAAGGAAGGCACCTATTACGGCCAGTGCTCGGAACTGTGCGGCATCAATCACGGCTTCATGCCGGTCCAGGTGCGCGCGGTTTCCAAGGCGGCCTTCGCCCAATGGACCGAGGAAGCGAAGAAGAAATTCGCCGCCACGCCCGAAACCGTTCACGTCGCCGCCACCCGCTGAGAGGCTCGCGCGTTATTTCGAGGATCTGAGAGGACACCGCCATGGCTTACGCCGCTCACGACGCCCACGCTTCCCACGACCACCACCCCACGGGATGGAAGCGCTGGCTCTATTCCACCAACCACAAGGACATCGGCACCATGTATTTGGTGCTGGCCGGGATCGGCGGCTTGGTCGGCGGGATAATGTCGTGGTTGATCCGCCTCGAACTGTCACAGCCGGGGCTCCAATACATCACCGATCCGCACTTCTATAACGTGCTGGTCTCGGCCCACGGCTTGATCATGGTGTTCTTCTTCGTCATGCCGGCCCTGATCGGCGGCTTCGGCAACTGGATCGTGCCGATGATGATCGGCGCGCCGGACATGGCATTCCCGCGCATGAACAACATCAGCTTATGGCTGACCGCGGGCGGACTGATCCTGATTCTCACGGCTGGTTTCACCGCCGGCGGGCCGGGCACCGGCTGGACGGTCTATCCGCCGCTCGCCAGCAACGAATATCACCCTGGCCCGGCGGTCGACTTGGCTATTCTCAGTCTGCACATCGCCGGCGCGGGATCGATTCTTGGCGCGATCAACTTCATCGTCACCATCATGAACATGCGCGCCCCCGGCATGACGCTGCACCGCATGCCGCTGTTCGTGTGGGCGACGCTGGTGACTGCCGTATTGCTGGTGCTGGCGCTGCCGGTATTGGCGGGCGGTCTCACCATGCTGCTGACCGACCGCAATTTCGGCACCACCTTCTTCAAGCCGGGCGGCGGCGGCGATCCGATTTTGTGGCAGCACCTGTTCTGGTTCTTCGGCCACCCGGAAGTCTACATCATGATCATTCCGGCGTTCGGCATCGTCAGCCAGATCGTCTCGACCTTCTCGAAGAAACCGGTGTTCGGCTATCTCGGCATGGCCTACGCCATGGCGGCGATCGGCGTGATCGGCTTCGTCGTCTGGGCGCACCACATGTATTCGGTCGGCCTCGACGTCAACACGCGGGCCTATTTCATCGCCGCGACCATGGTGATCGCGGTGCCGACCGGCGTGAAGATTTTTAGCTGGATTGCCACCATGTGGGGCGGCTCGCTCCGCTTCGACACGCCGATGTTGTGGGCGGTCGGGTTCATCTTCCTGTTTGTGGTCGGCGGCGTGACTGGCATTCAGCTCGCCAACGCCGGCCCGGACATGGCCTGGCACGACACCTATTACGTGGTGGCGCATTTCCACTATGTGCTGTCGCTCGGCGCCGTGTTCGGGATTTTCGGCGGTTTCTATTACTGGATCGGCAAAATGTGCGGCCGTCAGTACCCCGAGCCGGCCGGCCGTCTGCACTTCTGGCTGACGTTCGTCGGCGTCAACCTGCTGTTCTTCCCGCAGCACTTCCTCGGCATGGCCGGCATGCCCCGGCGCATCCCCGACTATCCGGACGCCTACGCCGGCTGGAACATGGTCTCTAGCGCGGGCGCGGTGATCACCATCCTCGGCACCGTCTGGTTCCTATGGGTAGTGTTCCGCACCTTCACCTCGGGCGAAAAAACGGCCGCCAATCCGTGGGGGCAGGGCGCGACCACGCTGGAATGGACGGTGCCCTCGCCGGCGCCGTTCCATACCTTCGAGGAAACGCCGCGCATCGCGCCCGAGGCCGCGCACTGAACCGCCCGCGCTCCGAGATCGATCCATGGCCGCCGCAGCCGATCGCCGCAATCTTCGCCTTGCCGTCGCCCTCTTCGGGGGCGTGGCGGGCATGATCGGCTTGGCCTATGCCTCTGTGCCGCTTTACCGGCTGTTCTGCCAGGTCACCGGATTCGGCGGCACCACCCAGGTGGCGAAGGCGGCCCCGGGTACGGCGGCGGGACGCACGATCACGGTACGATTCGACGCCAACGTGGCGCGCGATCTGCCGTGGCGGTTCGAGCCGGTTCAGGGGTCGGCCACGGTCGCGATCGGCGAAAACGCACTCGCCTTCTACCGCGTGCGGAATCTTTCCGACAAACCCGTCACCGGAACGGCGACCTTCAACGTCACCCCGCACAAGGCCGGGCCCTATTTCGCCAAGGTCGAATGCTTCTGCTTCACCGAGCAGACGCTGGCCCCGGGCGAAACCATGGACATGCCGGTGTCGTTCTTCGTCGACCCCGAAATCCTCAAGCGGGCCGAAGCCGACGACGTAAGCGAAATCACGCTGTCCTACACCTTCTTCCGCGCGATTCCCTCGAATCGCAGCTAACCTTCCGAACGCGCAGCAACGGAGAGAGACATGTCGAGCACGTCCACTACCCATAAGCATCCCTGGCACATGGTCGATCCGAGCCCGTGGCCGGTGGTGGGCGCCGCGGCCGCGCTACTCACGGCGTTCGGGTTGATCTGGTACATGCACGAAGGGCCGATCTGGCTGTTCCTCGTCGGCGTGGCCGGCTTGTTGGTCACGTTCTGGGGCTGGTGGCGCGACGTCATCGGCGAAGGCACCCATCAGGGGCATCACACCGATCCGGTGTCCACCGGTTTGCGCCTCGGCATGATCCTGTTCATCGCCTCGGAAGTGATGTTCTTCTTCGCTTTCTTCTGGGCGTTCTTCCACTCCTCGATGCCGATCCTGAGCAAGGTCGCGGCGACCATCTGGCCGCCCGCGGGCGTGCAGCCGCTCAATACCTGGACTCTGCCCTTCCTCAACACCTTGATCCTGCTGACCTCGGGCGCCACGGTGACGTACGCCCACCACGCGCTGCTCAAAGGCAATCAGAAAGGCACCGTCGTCGGCCTTGCTCTTACCATCGCGCTCGGCATCATCTTTACAGGGACCCAAGCCTACGAATACGGCGTCGCCGCGTTCAAGTTCAAGGACGGCATCTATTCGTCGACCTTCTATCTCGCCACCGGATTCCACGGCGCCCACGTCATCATCGGCACCTGCTTTCTGATCGTGTGTCTGTTCCGCGCGGCGAAGGGTCACTTCAAGCCGGAAAAGCATGTCGGCTTCGAGGCCGCCGCCTGGTACTGGCACTTCGTCGACGTGGTCTGGTTGTTCCTGTTCGCGTGGGTCTACTGGTGGGGCACCGCGGGCTATAAGGGCCCGTTCTGAACCGGGAGACCTTATGACGCAGACGGTGGGCGCGAGCGATCTTCCTGCGACCATCCGCCTCGTCTCCGTCGATGCCTCGGGGCGCTGGCTGGCCGCCGGGTGGATGGACGTCCGCCGCGCGCCGGGCGTCAGTCTGGGGTATGGCGCCGCATTCGCGATCGTGAGCCTAGCGCTCGCCATTGGTCTTCTCGCCCTCGATCTCGGCTCGCTGATCCTGCCGCTCGCGGGCTGGTTCGTGCTGATGGCGCCGCTGCTGGCAATCGTATTCTACGACATCAGCCGCCGGCTCGAATCCGGCGAACGGCCCTCGGCCGGCGCGGTCGCGCGCGCAAGCTCGGCTGGGTTCGCTCAGGTCAGCGCGATGGGCGCGGTTCTGATGTTGGTATTTCTGGTTTGGACGTTGCTGGCGCTGGTGCTGTTCGTCCTGTTCTACGGGCAAAGCCCGCCGCCGCTCGACCGGTTCGTCGAGGAGATCTTGTTTTCGGTGCGGGGAGGGGTCTTCCTCGCCCTCGACCGGCCGGTCGACGTCGTCACCGCGATCCTGGTCAGCGCCCGGGCGGTGCGGGTCAACTGGCGGGTGATGTTCGGTTGGGCGGCATTGATTGTGTTACTGACCGGGGCCGGATTCGTGACCCTATTTCTCGGTTTGGCGGTGGTGATGCCGCTACTCGGCCATGCATCCTGGCACGCCTATCGGGACGTGATCGAGCCGCATTAACCCTAACCGATCCCGGTTTGGCGGTCGCCCGTCGTTTGGCGTATCCTGTCCTCGGGACGGGACCGCATGAACGAGAACGCGCGCACAGTGGAAAAAAGGGCCGCGCCGGAATCCCGGGCGGACGGCGCAACCGCGCCGGCTCCCACCTTGGCCGAGCGGATCGCCGCCGTGACGCGGGCGGCGCTCGCGCGGGCCGAGGAGGACGCGGAATTCCAAATTCCCCACCCGGCGGTGGTCGGCAAGACGTTCATTGCGCTCGCCGACGCGCTCGCCCAGGATCCGGTCCGGGTGGCCTCAGCGCAGGCCGACTTGTGGCGATCCTGCGCGCGGCTGTGGCGCGCCTATGCCGCCCGACTCGCCGACGGTCCGGCCGCGGCGGTGGTTGAGCCGGCGCCCGACGACCGACGCTTCAAAGACGAAGCCTGGAGCGAAGACCCGAGCCTCGATTTCCTGAAACAGGCGTATCTGTTGGGCGCGCGCTGGCTGCAAGGGTTGCCCACGCTCGCGCGCGACCTTGATCCCGCCCAGCGCCGCAAGGCGGAGTTCTACCTGCGCCTGATCGCGGACGCGCTCGCGCCGACCAATTTTCCCTCCACGAACCCGAAGGTGCAACGCGCGATCGCGGCCGAAAAGGGCGCGAATCTGGTTCGCGGCCTCGACCATTTCCTCGGCGATCTGGAAAAGGGCGAAGGGCGGCTTCGGATTTCGATGACCGACACCGCGGCGTTTCGCCTCGGCGAGAACATCGCAGCGACACCGGGCAAGGTGATGGCACGCAACGACCTGATGGAACTGATCCAATACGAGCCGTTGACCGCCGACGTCGCCAAACGCCCGCTCCTGATAGTGCCGCCGTGGATCAACAAGTACTACGTGCTTGATCTGCAGCCGAAGAATTCGTTTCTACGCTGGACGGTGGAGCAGGGTCAAGCGGTGTTCGTCATATCCTGGGTCAACCCCGACGCGTCGCTCGCCCACAAGAGTTTTGACGATTACCTGCGCGAGGGTCCGCTCGCGGCCATGGACGCGATCGCCAAGGTGACCGGGGAAAAAGACGTCAACCTTGTCGGCTATTGCATCGGCGGCACTCTCGCGGCGTCGACCGCGGCGTGGTTGGCGGCGAAGAAGGATCGCCGGCTCGCCTCGCTGACGCTGCTCACCACCATGCTCGATTTTACCGACGCGGGCGAACTCGCCGTCTTCATCGACGAAGACCAGCTCGCTCGGCTTGATGCGCACATGGACCGCAAGGGCTATCTCGACGGCCATCAAATGGCGCGGGTGTTCAATCTGATGCGCGACAACGACTTGATATGGTCTTTCGTAATCAACAATTATTTCTTGGGGCGCGAGCCGCCGCCGTTCGACTTGCTCTATTGGAACGCCGACAGCACCCGCATGCCGGCGATGATGCACAAGTTCTATCTGCGCAAGATGTACCTGGAGAACAAGCTGATCGAGCCCGGCGCATTGACGTTGGCGGGTATTCCGCTCGATCTCGACCGCATCCAAATTCCGACTTACGTGCTGGCGACGCGCGAAGACCACATCGCGCCGTGGAAGTCGGTTTACGCCGCGACCCGCGTGCTGGGCGGCCCGGTCCGCTTCGCGCTTGCCGCATCAGGCCATATCGCCGGAGTCATCAATCCGCCGGCCGCGAACAAGTACGGCTTTTGGCTGAACACGCAGACGCCGAAAACCCCCGAAGCCTGGCTCGCGGGCGCGACCGCGCACGACGGCTCGTGGTGGACCGATTGGATGCGCTGGCTCGGCGAGTTCGCGAACGGCCGCCACCCCGCGCGCATTCCGGGCAAGGACGGGCTCGAGGCCCTCGGGCCGGCGCCCGGCGACTACGTCAAGACGTGGGCCTGAGGCCGGCGCAATGCAATCTCCGCGCGATCGCGACGAGGCGATGGAACTTGTAGCCGCGATCGGCCGCGATTTCGCCTCGACGCTCGACATTGACCAAACGCTCGGCGCCGCGCTGCGCCGCATCGCCAGCCATGTCGAGGCCGAGGCCGGCGCGCTTTTCATGCTCGATCCGAGCGGGACGAAATTGCGCTGCCATGCCTCGGTCGGGCCGGTCGATATCGTCGGGCTGACCATCGCCGCCGACCAGGGCATTGCCGGCCGCGCGGTCAGCTGCAACGCCTGCGAAATCGTCCGCGACGTCAGCCGCGATCCCCAGTTCAATCGTTCGGTCGATGCGAGGACCGGTTTCACCACGCGCTCGATCCTGTGTGCGCCGCTCAGCGTCAAGGACGAGCGCATCGGCGCGATCCAGCTCGTCAACAAGCGCGGCGGTGACGGCCTGTTCGACGACGACGATTTGCACCTGCTCGAGGCGCTGGCATCCTCGGCCGCGCTCGCCATCCTGAATGCGCGCATGGCGGCCGAACTGGTCGAACAGGAGCGCGTCCGGCGCGAACTCGAGCTGGCCGCCGAAATTCAACGTTCGCTGTTGCCCGAGGCGCCGGCCGATGACTTTCCGGTTCACGGAATCAATCATCCCGCTCGCACCGTTTCGGGCGACTTCTACGATTTCTTTCCGTTGCCCGACGGGCGCATCTGCTTCGCCCTCGGCGACGTGTCCGGCAAGGGGATCAACGCCGCACTTTTGATGGCCAAGGCGGCAAGCCTGTTCCGCTGCCTCGGCAAAACCATTCATCAGCCGGGCCGGTTGCTGGCCCGGATCAACGCCGAAATCGCCGAAACCGCGACGCTAGGCATGTTCATCACCATGATCGTCGGAATCTACGATCCGCGCACCGGATTGGTCCGGTTCAGCAACGCCGGTCACGAGCCGCTCCAACTCCATTCGCCCGACGGAACGTTCGTCGAATTCGCGGCGGAAATGCCCCCGGTCGGCGTCGTCCCCGGCGAGCCGGACGAGTCGTTTCCCGAGGTCGCGGTCCCGCTCGGCGCCCGCTGCTTGCCGGCGAACTCGGCAATTTCGACGCGGTCGTGCTCGATCCACCCCGCACCGGCGCCAAGGCGCAATGTCATGCCCTTGTCCGATCTCAAGGACTGCGGCGGGTGGTGATGGTGTCGTGCAACCCGGCGACTTTCGTCCGCGATGCCCGCATTCTGGCCGATGGCGGCTGGACTCTGGAGCGGGTGACGCCGGTCGATCAGTTCCTTTATTCGGCCCACCTGGAGCTGGTGGCGGTATTTTCGCGCGTTAGTTGACTGTCGGAGCCGGTTCCGCCAAATAGCGGAATAAGCCCGGATCGCGGATGACCAACGCGCGGCGGTCGAACGCGATCAAGCCCTGGCGCCGCCAGCGGCCGAGTTGTTTGTTGACGCTCTCCCGCGACATGCCGATCAATTGGCCGAGATCGCGCTGACTGAGCCGGAATTCGATCCGGAGACCTTCCGACGTTGGCTGGCCGTGATGGTCGGCAAGTTGCAATAGACTGCGCGCGAGCCGGGGCGCGAGGCCGAGCGCCGAATCCTCCACCTTCTGGCCAGTGCGCCGGAGGCGCGCGCACAGCGCAGTCATCAGCCGGATGGCGATATCGGGGTGACCGGCGAGGAACGGAACGAAATCGCGCCGATCGATGAACAGTATTTCGCAGGCGTCCAACGCGGTGGCGTCGACCGAACGGGCTTGGCCGTCAAGCAATGCGATTTCGCCGAAAATTTCGCCGGGTTTGACGATGCCGAAGGCTAATTCGCGCCCGCTCGCGGCGCGGGCGCCCAGTTTCACGTGCCCGGCGAGCACCGCCATCATGCCGTTGCCGTAGTCGCCCTTGCGCCAGACGATCTCGCGCGCGGCATAGCGAGTGACGCGGGCGAGCGCGAGCACCTTGTCGAGTTCGGATGCCGTCAGGGTCGCGAACAGAAAGTTGCGGGCGACCAAGGCGCGCCGGGATTCCCAACCGCCGTGTTGCATTGCGTTTCTTGCCGCCCTTCGCGTCCGCACCAACCGGGGCGGCGAATGCCTTGAAAAGCTTGACCCTCTTCCCCGCCGAGCGAATAGGGGCATTGTAGCGGAATTTTTGGAATTGTGAACTGCTTCACACTTTGTTCCGGGGGCCTGAATTACCGTTGGCACCAAGCCGGGCCTATCCGGCGGGGGAATGGGGAGAGCACATGGCCAGCGAAACTAATACGGCGGCCGCAACCGCGCCTTCGAGCGCGTCGGGATCTTTCGACTTCATCGCCGACAACATCCGCAAGGCGGGCGGCAACCCGAAGCGGGTTTTGATCGGCTTTTTCGCCGCGTGGATTGCGTTCGCGTTGATTCTATGGGTGCTGCCCGCGCCCAAGGGGCTGAGCAAGGAGGGCATGGCGGTGCTCGCCATCGTCGTTTGGGCGAGCATCATGTGGGTGTCGGAAGCGATGCCGGTCGGCATCACCGGCATGGGCATTCCGACGCTCCTGGTCTTGAGTAACGCGCTGCCGTGGGACAAGGGCAATCCGCCGCTGCGCGACGCGCTCGCCGGATTTTCCGGCCATGTGGTGTGGCTTTGCCTGTTCGCCTTTCTGGTGGCGGCGATCATGCAGCTCCTGAAACTCGACCGGCGGATCGCGCTCGCCATCCTCGACTGGATCAAGGCCAATAACGTCGGCCGCGTGATCTGGGGCTTCTTCGTCGTCAACATTCTGCTCGCTTTCATGATCCCGGCGGCCAACGCGCGCGCCGCCACGCTGCTGCCCGTGATCAACGGTATCTGCGATCTTTTGGGTGATTCGGATCGTGAGAAGGACGCCAAGAAGGCGATCGTCATCCAAGCAATGGTCTACGGCTCGATGATCTGCGGCGTGTTCATCATGCGGCGCACCTACCGAACTTGATCATGATCGACTTGTTCGGGAAGAGCAATTTCACCATCGGCTATCTGGATTGGGCGTTGCTGCAGTTTCCCTATCTCGGCATGTTCGCCCTGACCCAGATGTGGGTGCGTTACCATTTCAAGACCGGAGGGGTCGAAATTTCCGGCGGGCATCAGCGCATCCGCGCCATGCACAGGGAGCTGGGACCGATGACGCGGAGCGAATGGATCCTATTGATTATGTTCGCTGTCGTCGCGCTGATGTTCGTGCTCGGCCGCGGTAGTCCGATCTACGAAATGCACCGCTTCCAACTGGGCATCATCGGCTTGATCGGCATGCTGATCCTGTTCATCCCCGGCCTATTCTCGTTCACTTGGCGTCAGGTCCAGACCAACACCATGTGGGGCACCTTCCTGTTGCTCGGTGGTGCCATCACCATGACCAGCGCCATGACCAAGTCGGGCTTGGCCAAGTGGTTCGCCGACGGCATCCAGGGTTCGGTTGCCGGGATGCCGTGGTGGGGCGTGCTGCTGGTGTTGATGCTTGGAACCCACGTCATCCGCATTGGCATGCTTTCCAACGTCGCCGCCATCGCCATGCTGGCACCGATCATCTTCGCCATGGCGCCCAAGCTCGACCTGCACCCGGTCGCCTTGACGCTGTTGGTGTGCGATACCGATACCTTCGCCTACATCCTGCCGACGCAGATCACGGCGGCGGTCATCGCCTACGGTACCGACAAGTTCTCGACCACCGACTACGCCAAGGTCGGATGGCTGTCGATCCTGATCGCGATCGCCTACGGCATCGTAGTCATGGCGCCGTGGTACGCGCTGCTCGGTATCCCGGTGTGGAACGCGAAAGCGCCCTGGCCGTTCTGAGGCTTGATCTTTATCCGTCCCGGCTCGCCCGCGCGTTCCGCGCGGGCGGGACAGGGGGCGGTCGTTCCGGCTCTCTGCCGAAGTAGTAATCCATGAAAAAAATGACCGACGCCGAACTGAAAAAGAGGCTCGGCGATTACATCGCGCCCAAGGGGCTTTACGCCAAGACCAAGGACATGCCGTTCCTGGGCCGGGTTTCGTGTAACGTCGAAAAAGTCATTGCCGGATCGTGGCAGGAAATCGTCATCGACTACGAATTGGGCGCTTCGGGCATGGCCGATGGGTCCTGGTTCAAGGCAACCTTCAAGTTCTATTCCGACTGGGCGCTCTTTCAGACCACGGATCCCAAGGGCGCCAACTACGTCAGCGCCGAATATCACGCGGGCGACTTGGTCGAAGGCCAAAGCCCGGCCACGGTTCAATATCTGAAAGTGCGCTTCGACCAGAAAGGCCACGAGCGCCCGTTTCAGAAAGCGATCATCGTCGACACCTTCGACGGCTTCCTCAAGGCGGGCGACCATATCGTCATCCGCCTCGGCGACCGGCGCTTCGGCGGCCCCGGCACCCGGGTGCAAACTTTCGTCGAGGAAAATTTCCGTTTTCGCTGCTACGTCGATCCGCTCGGTACCTCGCGCTTTGCCGCCGTCCAACCCGATCTGGTGATCCCGATCGTGCCCGGTCCGCCGGCGCAGCTGCAATGGGCGGGCTCGCGTATCGTGCGCCGGGGCGAGAAATTTCCGCTCCGGGTACGGGCCGAGGACGAATGGGGCAACGCCTGCTGGAATTCGCCCGAGGACATCGAAATCGCCGCCACCCTCGACGGCAAGCCGGTCTACGAAAAGAAAACCAAACTTTCGGGCAGGGGCTGGTCGGTGCTCAGGCTCGACGACCTTCCATCGGCCAAGACGGGAGAGATCGCCGTTACCGCGTGCCTGCCCGGCCATCCCTGGGTCAAACCGAAGACCTTCTACCTCACGGTCGACGCGGATCTACCCGCGCCGCGCGTCTACTACTGCGATCTGCACGTCCATTCCGAGGACACCATCGGCACCAACTCAACCACTTATAATCTGACCTACGGCCGCGACGTTTCGGGGCTCGACGTGCTCGCCTTCGCCCATAACGATTTCAATATTACCACCGAACGCTGGAAAAAAACCGTCGAGCTGATTCGCGAGATCAACGAACCGGGCCGCTTCGTCGCCTTTCCTGGCACCGAATGGTGCGGATCATCCTGCGCCGGGGGCGACCATAACGTCGTCTTTCTGCATGACGGCGAGCCGGAATTCCCGTTTCTCAAGAGCGGCGAGCACGTCCGCTCGGTCGAATGGAACGAAGACATGCGCTCGGCGTCGGTCGAGCCGGGGGCTTGGCCGCTGGAGGAGTTATGGGCGGCTTATGCCAAGGACCCGGAGGGACATCTGCTGATTCCGCACGTCGGCGGGCGGCGTTGCATCCTCGACTGGCATTATCCGACGCTGGAAAAACTGATCGAGATCGGATCGAGTTGGGGCCACTTTGGTTGGCTCTATCAGGAGGCGATGGAGCGCGGCTACAAGATCGGCGCCAGCATGGCGGGCGACGAGCATCGCGGACGTTGCGGCGGCGGCGTGCCGGGCACGGCGGTGTTCGGCACCAAGGGCGGCATCGCCGGCCTGATCGCGTCCAAGCTGGAGCGCAAGTCGGTCGGCCAGGCGCTGCGCGCGCGCCATACCTTCGCCGCGACCGGCGAGCGCACTTTCGGCATCCTCGCTTGCGGCAAGCACCTGATGGGCGACGAGTTCGCGCACCAGGGCCAGGCCACCCTCGACTACCGTTTCCTCGGCGACGCCGGCTGGGACGAAATCGTCGCCTACGACCACACCGGCGCGTTCTGGCGGCGTGATCTGCAGAAGGAACTGGGCTTGAGCCCGCGTAAGATTCGCTTCCGCTGGGGCGGCGCCCGGGTGAAGGACCGTTACCGTTGGGCGGCGTGGAAGGGCACCATCACCATCACCGACGCCGTCATCAACGATTTCATGGGGCGGGGGTTCGAGCACATCGAGGAAACCTGCTGGCGCGAATCGGCGACGACGGTCGGCTTCAGGAGCGATACCTACGGCGACGTGGACGCGATCGAGTTCGACATCTCCCACCTTGCCACCGCCAAGATCCGCGTTGCCGGCACCATCGACGGCTACGTTAAGGTCGGCGACCCCTTGAAGGGCAACCCTTTCGTCCATTGCCCGACGTTCGAATGGGAAGTCGCCGGAGCCGAACTGCTCGCGGGCACCCGTCTTGCCAAGCATTTGCCCGGAGTCGAGATGTTCCTCGCCCTTGAGCGGATGAGCGAAAAACCCGCGCTGCGCGACGTTTCGGGTCGGCTCACGGTCGATCCGGTTAACGGCCCGCATGGCCATCGCCCGGTCTATCTGTTCGGCCGCCAAGTGGACGACGCCAAGGTCTGGACGTCGGCGCTGTTCATTAATTTCAAGAAACACTGACGCGGGCGAGCCGGCGCGCTATAACCTCAGGAGCCATGACCACGCGCGCGTTCCCGGGCTCGGTATCGGCGCTCGCCATACCCGGCCCTATGTTTCTGACCTCGCTCGGCCATTGCGGCACCCATTGGGTCGCGGCGGTGATGCTGACAGTGATGCCGTTTATCGCCACCGACCTCGGTCTCAGCTATACCGAGGTCGGGTTCTTGCTTTCCGTCTTCTATATCAGTTCAGCGGTGGCCAATCTGCCGTCAGGCATCGTCGTCGACGTGACCGGACGGCGGGTGTTGTTCCAGGCGGTCGCCTTGGTGGTCGGCGCGCTCGGGCTTGCCGCGTTCGTGGCGGCGGAGTCGTCGGTCGCGCTCGCCGCCGCGATCGCGGTGATCGGCATCACCAACATGCTGTGGCATCCGGCGGCGATTTCCTATTTGTCGCTGGTTTATCCGTCGAGGCGCGGCTACGCGCTTGCCATCCATTCGCTTGGCGCGAGTCTGGGCGATGCGCTCGGGCCATTCGCCGCCGGGGCGATGCTCGCGGCGATAAATTGGAAGACAACGTCTTTCTTCAACGCGATTCCGGTTCTGCTCTCGGCCGCGTTGATCTTCTTCCTGCTCAACCGTTCGCACGCGACTCAGCCCGTCCCCCACGTGGATACCGGGGGCGTGCGCCAGTACCTCGCCGGGATGGCCACGCTGCTCAAGCGCCGCGCCATCTGGCTTTTGGCGCTGTTGTCGGGTTTCCGCAGCATGACCCAGTACGGCCTGCTCGCCTTTCTGCCGCTCTATCTCACCCACGATCTTAAAGTTGGCCCGGTTTGGATGGGGCTGATACTCGCCGTGCTGCAGATCGGCGGCATCGCCGCCGCGCCGATCGTGGGTGCTTTTTCCGACCGCATCGGCCGGCGCCCAATCGTGCTAATGGGCCTCGGCGCCACCACGGTCATCATCGCCGGACTCACTTTCGTCACCTCGATCCCGCTCTATGTCGCGGGCATCGCGTTCCTAGGCTTCTTCATGTACGCGCTTCGCCCGGTGATCCACGGCTGGATGATGGACATGGCGCCGAAGGAGCTGGGCGGCTCGGTCACCAGCCTGGTGTTCGGCGCGCAGTCCGGGCTGGCGGCGTTGATGCCGCTGATCGGTGGCGCGCTTGCCGACCGGTTTGGGCTCGTTTCGGTGTTCTATTTCCTCGCCGCCTCGGTCCTGGCGGCGAACGTGCTGACTCTGTTCGTCCCGAAGGAAGAGGGCGACGTCCCTATCCGGCCGTTAGGGTCTTGAGGTCGGTCCGCCACGCTATGGCCGCAAAACAAGCCGCCAAAATGGCGAGCGCAGCGTAGTAGCGCCACGCGTATTTGCGCGCCAGGGGCGAGGCGATCTTGAGTGGCGGCGGCGCGAGCAGCGAGGGGAATCCCGTTTCCCTGATGCCGTTGTCTTGTTCGAGAAAATGGCGTACCAGCAGGCGGTAATAGACCAGCGCGTAGACGTCGGCGATCAGAATGGCGCCGATGACGTAGTCCACCTCGTCACATCCCAAGGGCCCGGAGGTAGGTTTCGAGCACCGCTTCCTGCTCGTCGCGAGCGCTTTTGTCGAGCTTGCGCAGGCGCATCACCTGGCGCATGACCTTGACGTCGAATCCGGCGCCCTTGGCCTCGGAATAGACTTCGCGGATGTCGCCGCCGAGCGCGGATTTTTCTTCCTCCAGCCGCTCGATCCGCTCGACGAACGATCTCAGCCTTTCGGCGGACACGCCGCGCACCGATGTCATGCCTTATCTCCCTGTCCGAGCGGCGCCCCGATAGGGGCGCATCATTCAAAGCGCGCGTCACGCCGCTAGGCGTGCCTTCGCACGACGATTCGCCCGCGCGACCTTAACGGCCGCCTCGGCCCGGACACAAGGCGAGGGCGGCATTTGTCCACAGAAAAGATTCAACGGAAGCGCTCGATGCGGTGCAAATCGTCGCGCCCGACCAGCTTTTCGACCACGGCCGCCAGTCGTTCGCCCCAGGCGCGCGCGGTTTCAGGTTCCATGACTAGATCCTGGCGCACCTCGATGCCGGCATGCGCCAGTCCGGCCGCGCCCGTGTGGACGTCGAGAGTGTGGAAGAGCGTACGGCCGGAATAGGGCTCGTTGTCGCCGACCACGATGTCTCCCGGCGCGGCAAGCCCCTCGATCAGCGCGCGCGCGAGCCTTCCGTCCCGATTCCAAAGAATCCCGGCGTGCCAGCGCCGATCTTCGCCGCCGAGCCGGGGGGTGAACGAATGGATCGCCAGCACCATCGGCGGCGTCCCGCGGCGTCGCACCGCCGTAAGCCGTTCGGCGATCGCCTGATGGTAGGGCCGGAACAGCGCCGAAAGACGGCTTTCGCGTGCGCTTGCGTCGAGAGCGCGGTTGCCGGGCACGGCAATGTCGTCGCTCATTTCCATGATCGAGGTTGGATGCTCCGGCGGCCGGTTCAGGTCGATAACCAGGCGAGAATAATTGGCGAGCACGGCGGGGGCATCGAGACGGGCGGACATCGCGCGGGTCATAGTTCCGGCGCCGATATCGGATGCGACGTGAAGGCCGAGCGCCACTTCGTCGAGCCCAAGAGTGCCGAGCGCCTTTGGAATCCGGTTGCTGGCATGGTCGCAAACCAGCAGGATCGGCGCGCGGCCGTCCGGGTTCAGGACCTCGAAGGGGGGCGGCTCGTCCGGTCCAAGCAGGGCTTGACGGGCCGGGGGCCGCAGCGAAGGACTCATGGTCGAAACTCTATACAGGATCGTTACCGGCGCGGGAACGGGTAAGGCGGACCAGGGCCGCCTGGCGTTCGCCCTGCTGCTCGCGGGCGCGGCGTGCATCGCGTTTTCGCCGATCTTCGTGCGCTTGAGCGAATCGGGGCCGACCGCGACCGCCTTTTGGCGCTGCGCGCTCGCGGTACCGGCGCTCTATCTTTGGCTTCTCCATCGGACTTCAGCGGGCGAAAGTCGGCCTTCGCGTCCCGATAGGGTTGCGTCATTAAATATCGCGCGCGGAGATCCGCCCGCGCGCGCGGACCGCGCCTATCTCGCGTTGGCCGGAGTGTTCTTCGCTTGCGATCTCGGTGCGTGGCATCTCTCGATCGTCTTCACGTCGGTCGCCAACGCGACGCTGCTCGCCAACGTCGCGCCGCTGTTCGTGACCTTGGGAGGCTTTCTCCTATTCCGGGAACGATTCACGCGTCTCTTTCTATTTGGCCTTGCGCTGGCGATGGGGGGCGCGGGAATCCTCATGGGCGACAGTCTGATGCTATCGCCGGTGACATTCCGAGGCGATCTGCTCGGCGTGCTGACCGCGGTCTTTTATGCGAGCTACATTCTGGCCATTGGGCGGTTGCGCGCCCGGCTCTCGACTCCGATGGTTCTGTTCTGGTCCACGCTGGTGAGCGCGATTCTGTTGTGGCCGGCGGCGCTCGCGTCCGGAGAAGCAATCCTGCCCACGAGCGCGTTCGGTTGGTTCATTCTCGTCGCCCTCGCGCTGGTTTCGCAGGTGATCGGTACCGGGTTGATCGCCTACGCCCTGGCACATCTGCCGGCGGCGTTTTCTTCGGTTGGCCTGTTGCTCCAGCCGGTGCTGGCGGCGGCGCTCGCTTGGATCCTGTTCGGCGAATCGTTGGGCGCGATGCAGGGCTTGGGCGCGCTTGGGGTGCTTTTTGGAATCGCGCTCGCGCGCAAGGGCAGCCGGGCGACGAAGGAGTCATGATGGCGGGTTCGGACAAGGCCGGTCCGCAGCCTCCCGCTTGGCGCGGCTGGCTGATGTGGGGATTCGGCGCGGCCTAACTTTGGTTACAACTATATCCATCGCGTCGGGCCGAGCGTGATGATCCCGGACCTGATGCGGGAGTTCGCCATCGGCGCGGCGTTGGTCGGCAACCTGTCGGCGCTCTATTTCTATAGCTACATCGCGGTACAGATTCCGGGCGGCATACTGCTCGAACGCCTGGGGCCGCGCGTGGTCCTCGCGGGCGGCGCGACTCTGTGCGGGGCGGGGTGCATCCTGTTCGGCGCGGCCGTCGCCCATACGATGACGCTGGCGCTCGGCATGCTCGGCATCGTCGCCGTTTCGCCGGCGATCGTCGAGCCGTTGATCGCCGCGTCGATCGTTTACGTCGGCGTCGAGAACGTTCTCACCAACAAGCCCCATCGCTGGCGGCCGGTGGTGGTCTTCGGGTTCGGTCTGCTGCACGGTCTGGGGTTCGCCGGGGTCCTCAAGGAGTTCGGTCTCGCCACGGACCACTTCGTGACCGGACTGATTGCGTTCAATATCGGCGTCGAATTGGGCCAGCTCGCGGTGATCGCGATCTGCTATCTGGTCGCCGGCCTGTGGTTCGGCCATAAGGCCTGGTACCGGCGTTTTGTGACGATGCGCGCGTCCGTCGCGGTCGCGCTGGTCGGCGCGTGGTGGTGCTTCGAACGCGTGTGGGGTTAGCGTGACGTCCCGACTAGACGGAATCGTCACCCCCGCGCAAGCGGAGGTCCAGGGTTATTGAAAAGGCTGGATTCCCGCGTACGCGGGAATGACGCAACGGGGACCTCGACTCCGGATCGACTCTAGCGCGGGCGCTGGTGCCGCCGGAGTGAATTGAACACTCGACCCCACCCTTACCAAGGGTGTGCTCTACCACTGAGCTACGGCGGCGGTTCCAGGAGGTCAAAACCTTGGAAAAGCGGCCCGAACATGCCACGAGGGGCAGGGCCGGGGCAAGGCAACTCTTGACTGCGACCCGGTCCGTTTTCACCATCCCGCCGGGAACCAAAATGACGAAAAAAATCGGCGATTCGGAACGCCAACCACGCGCAACGCGCCCCGGCGGCGAAGGCCGCCAAGATAAACAGGCCCGGCTGGCCCGGGCGCTGCGCGCCAACTTGGCGCGGCGCAAGGCGCAGGCCCGCGCCCGGGCGGCAGAAGCCGCCGACATGATTGAACGCGCCGAGCGGGGCGAAAGCGACAAGGATGACAAGCGGAACGGCTGATTTCGCTTGTCCGGGATGTTTTTCTTGGACGCCGCCCGTCGCGCCGACTACAAAGCCCTCCGGCAACCCACTCGATCATGGACAAGATTCGCATCTCCGGCCGCCAGGGACCGCTCAAGGGCGCGATCGCCATCGGCGGGGCCAAAAACGCGGCGCTACCGCTGATGGCGGCGACGCTGCTGACCGACGCGCCGCTCACGCTCGGCAACCTGCCGCAGCTCGCCGACATCGCCACCATGGCGCATCTGTTGCGCGCGCTCGGAGTCGAAACCTCGCCCGGCGCCGGCGCGAACGGCGGAGCGGACAAGCGCACCATGGTGCTCGCCGCACGGAATATTGCCGATTCGACCGCGCCCTACGACTTGGTGCGCAAAATGCGCGCTTCGGTGGTCGTGCTTGGGCCGTTGCTGGCGCGCACGGGGCGCGCGCGGGTGTCGCTGCCGGGCGGCTGCGCCATCGGAACCCGGCCGGTCGATATTCACCTTCAGGCGCTGGCCGCGCTCGGCGCCGAGATCGAATTGACCGGCGGCTACATCGAGGCGCGCGCGCCCAAGGGGCTCGCCGGCGCGCGCGTCGTCTTTCCCAAGGTCACCGTCGGCGGCACCGAGAATTTGCTGATGGCGGCAACCCTGGCGCGCGGCACCACCGTGCTCGCCAACGCCGCGCGCGAGCCGGAAGTGACCGACCTTGCCCGCTGCCTGATCGCCATGGGGGCGAAGATCGACGGTCTCGGCACCGACACCTTGACCGTCGAGGGCGTCGAGCGTCTCGGGCCGGCGACCCACGCCATTCTGTCCGACCGGATCGAAAGCGGCACCTATGCCGTCGCCGCCGCGATCACCGGCGGCGACGTGATGCTGGAAGGCGCGCGGCTCGATCTGATGGAATCGGTGGCGACCGCGCTGCGGGCCGCCGGCACGGGCGTGGAGGCAATCCCGGGCGGCGTGCGCGTCAGCGGCAATGGACGCGCGCGCGGCTTCGACGTGATGACCGATCCCTATCCCGGCTTTCCCACCGACATGCAGGCGCAGTTCATGGCCCTGATGGCGACCGCGCGCGGCGCTTCCATGATCACCGAGACCATCTTCGAAAACCGCTTCATGCACGTGCTGGAACTCTGCCGCATGGGCGCGGACATCAACGTGCACGGGGCTTCGGCCATCGTGCGCGGCGTCGAACGGCTCTCGGGCGCCGAGGTAATGGCGACCGATCTCCGCGCCTCGGTTTCGCTCGTTCTGGCGGCGCTCGCCGCCGAGGGCGACACCGTGGTCAATCGCGTTTACCATATCGACCGCGGCTATGAGCGGATCGAGGACAAACTCGCGCGCCTCGGCGCCGCGATCGAGCGGGTGCGCGGCTAACCCCTCGCCCTGGCCCCGGAAAGCCGCTATATAGCGCCATCCGTCAATCGATTGAGAAGCCTTGGCGATTCAGGGCCTCGGCCCGGAGCGACTCCATGCCGAACGCATCGGCGAACGAAAAACTTGTGCTGGCGTTGCCCAAGGGGCGGATCCTCGCCGAGGCGATGCCGCTCGTGCGCCGCGCCGGGATCGAGCCCGAACCGGCGTTAGCCGACGAAGACGCGCGCCAGCTCCGCTTCACCACCAACCGGCCGGAGATCGACATCGTGCGCGTGCGCTCGTTCGACGTCGCCACCTTCGTCGCTTTTGGCGGCGCGCAACTCGGGGTTATCGGCGGCGACGTGCTGGCCGAATTCGACTACCCGGAAATTTATGCTCCGCTCGACCTGGGAATCGGCAAGTGCCGCTTGGTGGTGGCCGAACCCGCCGACATGGCGGGCTCCGACGACCCTTCGACCTGGAGTTCGGTTTCGGTCGCGACCAAGTATCCCTCGCTCACCCAGCGTCACTTCGCCAGGCGCGGCGTGCAGGCGGAATGCATCCGGCTCAGCGGTGCAATGGAGCTCGCCCCCTCGCTCGGGCTCAGCCGGCGCATCGTCGATCTGGTCGCCACCGGCGAAACCCTCAAGGCCAACGGCTTGGTCGAGGTCGAACGGATCATGGACGTCACCTCCAAGCTCGCCGTGAACCGCACCGCGTGGAAGACCCGCCCCGACGAAATCGGCGGTTGGATAGACCGTTTCCGAAAGGCACTCAATGGAACGGCTTGACGCGCGCGCGCCCGATTTCGCCCGACGCTTCGCCCGGCTGCTGGCGGCCAAGCGCGAAACGGCGGCCGACGTGGACGCGGCCGTCGCCGCCATCGTCGCCGAGGTGCGCGATCGGGGCGACGCCGCGCTGATCGAATTTACCCGCCGCTTCGATGGGCACGCGCCGACCCCCGAGACGTTGCGGGTAACGGCGGGCGAAATCGCCCGCGCCCGCGGCACGGGCGCGTCGGACACGATGGAAGCGCTGCGTTTGGCCGCGCGTCGTATCGAGGATTTCCACCGCCACCAAATGCCCGCCGACCTCGAGATCAATGACCCGGCCGGGCTGACGCTAGGCGCGCGCTGGACACCGGTCGCGGCGGTCGGCATCTACGTGCCGGGCGGGACCGCGGCCTATCCGTCGTCGGTACTGATGAACGCGATCCCGGCCAAGGTCGCGGGCGTCGCGCGCGTGGTGATGGTGGTACCCGCGCCCAAGGGCGAACTCAACCCGCTGGTGCTGGCGGCGGCCGAAATCGCCGGTGTCGATGAAATCTACCGCGTCGGCGGCGCGCAGGCCGTCGCCGCGCTCGCGTATGGCACCGCCACCATCGCCCCGGTCGACAAGATCGTCGGGCCCGGCAACGCCTACGTCGCCGCCGCCAAGCGCCAGGTCTTCGGCCAGGTCGGCATCGACATGATCGCGGGGCCGTCCGAAATCCTGGTGGTGGCGGATGCCGCCAACGATCCCGCCTGGATCGCGGCCGATCTGCTGGCCCAGGCCGAACATGACACCGCCGCCCAGGCGATCCTGATCGCCGAAGACGCCGCCTTCGCCGACGCGATCGCGCGCGCGGTCGAGGGCTATCTCAAGACCCTGCCGCGCGCCGACGTGGCGCGCGCAAGCTGGGATACTTTCGGCGCCATCATCCTGGTGGAACGGCTGGCCGACGCCGTGCCGCTGATCGACCGGCTCGCGCCCGAGCACTTAGCGATCGCGACCGAGAATCCGGAGGCGCTGGCGGCCAAGGTGCGCAACGCTGGCGCCATCTTCCTCGGCCGCTTCACGCCGGAGGCGCTCGGGGACTACATCGCCGGGCCCAACCACGTGCTGCCGACGGCGCGCAGCGCGCGCTTTTCCTCCGGTCTCGGCGTGCTCGATTTCCTGAAGCGCACCTCGTTGATCGCGTGCGGCGCGGACGGGCTCGCCGCGCTCGGGCCCGCGGCCATCGCGCTCGCCCGCGCGGAAGGTTTGGACGCGCACGCGCTCTCGCTCGCGGTGCGGCTCAACCGCCGCTCGGAGCGCTGACGGCGGGCCGGCCGTGTCGGAGACGCAGCGCATCGTCAAGATCGAGCTCGACGAGCGGGGCCTGGTCCGGCGTAGCCCGCAGATCGAGCACGAGCGGAAAGTAGCGATCTACGACTTGATCGAGGAAAACAGCTTCGCCATCGCCGGATTCGAGGGGCCGTATCAGCTGCGCCTCGGGGTCGAAGAAAATCGGCTCGCCTTCGACGTGCGCGACGTGCAAGGCGCGGAATTGCTTCGCTTCGCGATGCCGCTCGCGCCGTTCAAGATGATCGTCAAGGATTATTTCACTCTCTGCGAAAGCTATTTAGCCGCGATCAAGACTGCGACGCCTTCCAGGATCGAGGCGATCGACATGGGCCGTCGCGGCCTGCATAACGAGGGCGCCGAGCTGCTACGCGAGCGCCTCGCCGACAAGGTTGCGGTCGATAGCGGCACCGCGCGCCGTCTGTTCACGCTGCTGTGCGTGCTGCACATCAAGGCGTAGCGATGCGCGAACTTCCCTCGGCGGTGTTGTTCGCGTGCACGATGAACTCGATCCGTTCGCCGATGGCCGAAGCCATCCTCAAGCACCTGCACGGCAAGCGTATCTTCGTCAATTCGGTCGGCGCGCGCCGTGGCGAGATCGACGGTTTTGCGGTTGCGGTGATGGAGGAGATCGGCATCGACCTCGCTCGGCATCGGTCGAAATCCTTCGCCCAGCTCGAGGATTCGTCCTTTGACCTGATCATCTCGCTCTCGCCCGAGGCCCAGCACAAGGCGATGGAAATGATCCGCACCATGGCGTGCGAGGTCGAATTCTGGAACACCTTCGATCCGTCCATGGTCGAAGGCAGCCGCGAGGCGCGGCTCGACGCCTACCGCCGGGTGCGCGACGAGTTGTACCGGCGCATCAAGGACCGTTTTCCCACCGATGGCGTTTCCGGGACGTGAATCCGGGAGCGGAAAGGCTTGACGGAAGCCGGACCGGCGGCGATTGTCCGAATTCCCCGAGGACGGGAACCACACGGCGAACCCGAGGCCGGTAATTAGAGGACTGGATGGCGAAAGAAGACGTACTCGAATTTCAGGGCACGGTGACCGATCTGCTGCCCAACGCGATGTTCCGCGTCAAGCTGGACAACAATCACGTCATTCTCGCCCACACGGCCGGTCGGATGCGCAAGCACCGCATCCGCGTTCTCGCCGGCGACCGGGTCAACGTCGAGATGACCCCGTATGATTTGACCAAGGGCCGCATCACTTTCCGCTTCAAGTGACGCCCCGGGGTGGGACGAACGGCCATGACCCCGCACGCCCACCCTGCGCGCCTGATCCTCGCCTCCCGGAGTCCGCGCCGGCTCGCTCTGCTGGCCCAAGTCGGCTTCGCGCCCGACGCCCAAATTCCCTCCGATGTGGAGGAAACCCCGCGCCGGGGCGAATTGCCGCGGGCACTCGCCCTGCGTCTCGCCGAAGAGAAAGCGCGCAAGATCGGCGCCCAGTCCGGCGCCCAGTCCGGCGGCCCGGCCGTTGTGTTGGCGGCCGACACGGTGGTCGCCCTTGGGCGGCGAGTGATTCCGGCGCCGGCAAACGAGGCGGAAGCGCGCGCGGGCCTCAGGTTGCTTTCCGGGCGGCGCCATCGGGTGTACGGCGGGGTTGCCGTGTTGGGTACGGACGGCCGCATGCGCGCGCGCGTGGTTGAAACCCATATCGCCTTCAAACGGCTGGAGGCGCGTGAAATCGAGGATTACCTGCGCATCGAGGAATGGCGGGGCGTCGCCGGGGGGTATGCCATCCAGGGTCGCGCGGCGGCGTTCGCGCGCTGGATCAGGGGTTCATATTCCAACGTGGTCGGCCTGCCGCTGTTCGAAACCGTGGCGCTGCTGCGCGCGGCAGGCATCGCGCCAAAGGAGTCCCCATGAACGGCGGCAAGCCTCCCGATCTGCTGATCGCGGTCGGCGCGGAGGAAACCCGCGTTGTCGTCGCCCGCGACAGCGAGCCGGTCGAGGCCCACGCCGAGCGCGAAGACGACCCGAGCGAGGTCGGCAACGTCCATCTCGGGCGGGTGACGAAGGTGGTGCCGGCACTGGACGCGGCATTCATCGATCTCGGCGGGGCCAAGCCCGGCTTTCTTCCCCTCGATGGCCAGCGTTTGAACGAAGGCGAGACAATCGTGGTCGAAATCGTCCGCGATGCCGAAGGCGGCAAGGGGCCGAAGCTGGCTCGCGCGCCGGGCGATTGGGAAATCACCGGCATGCATCCGCCGAGGCGTCTCCACCACGAACCGGCGCTGGCCGCGCGCATTTTGCGCGATTGGCAAGGCCCGGTCGGGCGGATCGTGATCGATGACATGGGCGCATTCGGAAAACTCAGAGAATTCTGTCGCGAGAACCGCCCCGATCTTTTGCCTCATCTCTTGCATACGCGTGAGAGTTCCGCCCTCGAGACCGACGGCGTCGCCGACCGGCTGGCGGAACTTCTGGAGGATTGGGTGCGGCTGCCCTCGGGCGGGCGGGTCAACGTCGCCCGCACCGCGGCGCTGACCGCGATCGACGTGGACACCGGCGAGGACGTCACCGGCCGTTCGTTCGAGGACACCGCGCTCCGGGTCAATATCGAAGCCGCCGCCGAAGTCGCCCGCCAGTTGCGCTTGCGCGACCTGACCGGCCTTATCGTCGTCGGCTTTGTGCCTATGCGCGCCCGCGCCCACCGCGCCCGCGTGCTCGCCGACCTCAAACGAGCGTGCGGGGCGGATTCGGCCGAAGTCGCGGTTGGCGGGTTCACTCGATTCGGCCTAGCCGAACTGATCCGAAGCCGACGGTTGCGCCGCTCATGACCGAGCCCGGCAAAGTCGTTCCGCTACGCCCCGAGCGGCCATGCCCCATGTGCGGCAAACCGGCCGATCCGGGTCACAGCCCGTTCTGCTCAAAGCGCTGCGCCGACCTCGACCTCGGCCATTGGTTGGGCGAGCGCTACCGGATTCCGGAAGGCGAAAAATCCGGCACTCCGGCGGCCGAGCCCAATGACAAGGACGGCGATTAACCTTTATAATCAAACGATTGCGAGATCATAGGGTGTCTCGCCCGCCTTTACAGGGCAACGCATTTCTTCTATAAGCGCCGAACCTTCGCCCGAGAATTCCTTCGGGCCCATGCCCAGGTAGCTCAGTTGGTAGAGCATGCGACTGAAAATCGCAGTGTCGGCGGTTCAATTCCGTCCCTGGGCACCATTTTCCCGGACGCTCAAGCGCGGGAAATGGGAGCGGATCAACCGATATTACTCGACCACATCAATCATATCCGGGGGCAGGCCTGCGCGGTGGCGGTCGAACATTTCCCGGTAGGCTTTTTCAATGTGCCGAGCAAACAGTTTTCCGTCGAAAAGAGGGCCCCCCAATCTCTTCCGATCCAACTTATTTTTGATTGTGGCTAGCCTTTCCGGGTTTACGGCCAATTCTATTGCCATTCGTTCATAATTCTCCAATGAGTCGGCAATAAGTTCCGGCAGATCGAGAGCATGGAGCAGGCTGGCGGCCACACGGCCGGCGAACGATTTTCCCGGACAAGTTAATAACGGAAGTCCCATCCGCAAGGCGTCGCTCGCGGTCGTGTGGGCATTGTAAGGAAGCGTGTCCAGGAAGAGGTCGGCTTGTTTCAGGCGCGCCAAATGTTCGTCCGGAGGCATGTATTTGGCAAAAATGAGGCGATCGCCGTCGATGTTTCTGCGCTCGGCTTCTTTTTTTAAATTTTTCGAAGCCGAAGAGTTGTCTTCGTATAACCAAAGTACGCTTCCATCGATGGTCCCAAGTATTCTCATCCAAATATCGAATATTGTCGGAAGAATTTTGTAATTGTTATTAAAGCAGCAAAATGTGAAACCGTCACCCGGGAGCCCCAACCCCTCCCTGCTGAAAACTTTTTCGGAAATTCTTCTCTTTGAATCATTGACCTGATAGCTGTGCGGCATTCGCACGAATTTTTCCGTGAAGTCGGGTTGGCTTTCAACGGGCGTTATGATTTTGTCGGTAATTATATAATCAATATATTCGGCCCCCATTGTTCCGGCGTATCCAAGAAAATTGACTTGGATCGGGGCGCATCTGCGCGCGAAGACCCCAGTCCTGGAATTTTGCGTAAAGCCGGTGAGATCCACGGCGATATCGATCCCGCGGCTTTTCGATAACTTGACGATGTCCAGGTCATCCATCCGGCTTACGTCAAGAAACTCGCTGAAGGCCAGCGCGACCCTGCGCCTCGTGTCATCGGCCGTGTCTGGTCCGAGGGAGAACCCGTATATTTCAACTCCCCCTTTGTCGTGCTCTTCAAACAACTGGGCTGTCAGATAGCTTATGGGATGTTCGCGAAAATCCGCCGAGTAGTATCCGATTCTAATTTTTTCTCCGGTATCTCCAATTTTATAAGGTTCGCGATCCAAATCCGTTGGATGTTTTGTTCGGATGTAAATTTGGGAACAGAGCTTATGCAGCGATGGGTCGTCAATTAGGCTTAATAAAGGGAAAGGCCTTATGACCGGGTTAAGCCCTGCGATTTTGTTGACGCACGTGTTGATGCTCTCGTCCACGAAATCCCAGCTGCATACTTTCATTCTGGCGTGAAGATAGTCGCCAAATAAAAAATCCATATCGGGGTTGAGTTGGATAGCTTTTTCGTAGTGAGTGATGGCTTCGTCATAGCGTTTGAGATCGACGAACGCATGTCCTTTGTTGCACCAAGCATCGGCCAAATCGGAATTCAGTTGAATGGCTCTGTCGTAATCAGCGAACGCCTCGTCGTATCGTTTGAGTTTTATTAAACTGTTGCCCTTGTTGGACCACGCTTCGGCCAAATCAGGCTTGAGTTGAATGGTTTTGTCTTGATGAGAAAGCGCTTCGTCATAGCGCCTGAGCTCATATAAGGCGTTGCCTTTGTTGAACCAGGCCTCGGTAAAATTTGGGTTGAGTTGAATGGCCTTGTCGTAGCAATCCAAGGCTTCGTGATAATAAGACAGTCCGCTTTTGGCTAATGCCAAGTTCAGCCACGCATTGCTGCTGTTTTGACCGCCGGTCGACAACGCCGCGGATGCCGACTTCTCGGCGTCCTTGTATTTTTTGAGTTTGACCTGCGCCGCCGCCAGATTCGTCAAGGTTGGAGGCCTGCCGGGTGCAAGTTCCGACGATTCGGAAAATTTCCTTTCGGCCTCCACAAAAGACTTTTGTTCGAGACAGGCCAGCCCCTCATAAAACAAGATTTTTGCTTTTTCAAAATTATCCATATGGATTTCTCGCCGAAATGGAAGAGGGTGTTACTATCCCGTGCTTGGCGATCGAAATGGAACATTGACCGATCCCGCCGAATGACCCAAGTCAAATGGTAGTTGAGGGCCTGCGGCTTGTGCAACGGGAGGGTGGTAGAGGTGCTGATTCGAAAAACCGCCGCCAACCCACGATCTTGCCAAGCACAGGTGCCTCCTTGCAATCAGGGCCCTACGGCACGTTGGAGCATGCAACCCGCTACTCGAACTTGTCCCGTTCACGGCGTTGTTCCAAAAAGTACGAGAGCTCTCGAAAATGTCCTTTACGCCCCGAAACAGCCCCCCCGCACCTTTCCTAATCACGCTGGGATCATTGGATTCTTCATCTTCGTCCCTGGGTCAAAATTAACGGGAAAACTCACCCTCCGGTTGGACCTAAAAACGGGGGGAAGGTCACGTGCCGACCCGCCACCCCGAATCATTGACCATCCGGGCAATCCGCCGATAGCCGAAACGCCCGTACTGGGCGGCTGTCGCCAGAATGGCCCGGGTCAGGGCGTCTTCGTCAGCACGGACGACGGCCCTGTAGCGTTGCGTGCCCCGCGGCTGGCCCACCAGCCGGCAAGCCTGGCGTTCCGAGAGATGATACTTCTCCCGAACCCGCGCGAC
>Ga0194132_10002824_pt1 | contig 31798 bp, 23 predicted proteins | sample TA2KigOf80mmetaG_FD_148612 | JGI IMG/M metagenome (GOLD analysis project Ga0194132, IMG submission 148612) | Freshwater microbial communities from Lake Tanganyika, Tanzania - TA2015054 Kigoma Offshore 80m | ecosystem: Environmental > Aquatic > Freshwater > Lake | place: Tanzania: Lake... | reverse complement strand
GCAAAACCGTGGGAGCCGGAGGGAGCCCGTTCTTGTTGCGAGTCTGAGAATTCACGCTGATTCCTATTCTCGCCCTGCTCAGTAATTAAGGCCAGGGGAGTTGTCTCAGCTATGTTGGCACGGAGGGGGAGGCCGGGACGCGGCGAAGAAGTTCCGGGCATCGAGCTTCTCATTGCGGAAGTACTCGTAGGCGGTGCCGTGAAGTTTGTTCGTGCCAGAGCGCGTGGTGGTGAGCACGACGCCGGCGGATGAGTTTCCATACTCGGCCGAATAGCCGTTTTGCTGGATGCGGATTTCCTGCACGGATTCGACGGGCGGATTGAACAGCGCCTGCGTCACTTCGAGCGCGATGTTGGAGGCGTTGACACCGTCCAGCATCCACTGCTGTTGATCGGCGCGTCCGCCGGCGAGGCTTACTCGAGGGCGAATCACGTCGCCGGTGACGAACACGGCATTGCCGGCCATGCCCAGCAGTTCGCCGACGCGGCGGCCGTTGAGCGGCATGTCGGAGATGGTCTTGTTCTCGATGAACTGCCCGACGGTGGAGGTCTCCGATTCGAGGAGGGGCGCCGAACCGGTGACATTCACGGTCTCGCTTACCGCGCCCAGTTGCAGGGCGATATCGATGCGCAGAACGCGCCCCAGTTCCACGACGATGCCCGTCTGCTGATGTGTCTGGAACCCGGTTTTCTCCACGCTGAGCCGGTAGGAGCCTGAAACGAGCAGGGGGAACGTGTACTCGCCCGATTCGTTGGACTCACGGGAAACCACGACGCCGGTGCCCTGATTCGCGAGTTTCAGTGACGCACCCGCCACGGCGGCGCGGGATGAATCCGTGACCAGGCCCGTGATGCTGCCGGTTGAGCTTTGCCCGAACAGGCCGGCCGCGCCAAGGACCAGAAAGAGAGTGAGCCTCATAGAGGCTACGCTATCACGACTAAGGTCTCACCGAGACCGTCTTAGCGCGCTCAAGTGAACCGGCCACCGCCGCCACAGCCGGTGGTGGCAAAGCAGGAAAGTTCTCTTTTTACCTGGCTCGACTGGCAGTGGGGGCAGGACGTGGCTGAATCCGCTTCGCTCATGCGGCGCAGCTTCTCAAACGGCCGGTCGCATGATTCGCAACGGTACTCGTACATCGGCATAGAATTGATTTTATCAAGCCATGCGATTTCGAACGCGCAGTCTCACACGCCGCCAGTTTCTCACCGGCATGACGTTGGCCACCGCGGCGGGCGCGGCGCCCCGGCGCTGGCTGGTGGGCGCGAACACTGCCGTCAAGGGCCTGGAACTGCATCGGGCCGTGGCGCTGCTAGGAGCGCTGCGCTTTCCGGTGATTGAGATTCACCCGATGGGCAAGCCTGAGCCGGCGCCCGCCGATTTTCCCGGCTTCGAGTTCGATTCGATGGCCGCGGTGGATCGCACACGGCTGAAGAAGGCCCTGCGGCCCTTCCGGCACGTGACCACGCATTTGCCTTACACGGGGCTCGACTATTTCGCCGCCGACCCCGCGGTGGCTGACCGTGCCTGGCGGCGCGTTGAGATCGCGCTGGAGGGGTCAGTCTATTTCGGTGCCTCGATCGCCGTGTTTCATCCGAAGCAGGGCGGCGGCCAGACGCTCCAAACCCAGTGGCCCCTGATGCTGCGGAGAGTTCGCGAGCTTGGCGATCAGGCCCGGAAACACGGCATGCGCATTGCGCTCGAAACAGGATTCCCACTCAGCGTGGCGGACTTCACGCGGCTGATCCGCGAAGCCGATCACCCCGCTGTCGGCGCAACGATCGATGTGGGCCACCAGGGCCGCTATGCGGAACTTGTCGCGCGCGTCCCCGCATCCGAACGGGCCACACCCGCGGGGATTCGTGCCTACAACGACACCACCATCGCGATTGCCGAAGCGTTGGGCCGCAAGGTGTTCCATTTGCATGTGCACGACATCGACCCCGCCACCTGGCAGGAGCACCGCCCGATGGGCACGGGGTTTGTCGACTATCCGCGCCTGTTCCACGCTCTGCGCCGCATTGGGTATGACGGCCACCTTGTTCTTGAGATTGCCGGTGACCCGGCGGCCATGGAAGGCCACCTTCGGCAGGGCAAAGCCGCGATCGAAGGCTATCTGGCGGGAATGGGCTGACCCAGGGGGTTGAGCGGCTCCGCGATCCGGACACGGCCAGCGCCGGCCAGCCGGACGAGGTCCGGCAGGTCGTAGTGCTTGAGCGCCCCCGTCACGATGTTTTCCCACTGGCCGCGATGCAGCCGGTTGCGAATGATTGCCTCGTACGATTCGACCATCCGTTCCAGGCGGGTCCCGGTGATCCGGCGGTCGAATACGGTGGCGTAGAGCGCGGGCACGGCGCCCAACTCCCGCGCCTCCACGGCGATGGCTGCCGCATCCACGCGCGCGTGGCCAGCGAGAAAATCGACGCCGCGCGCGATGTCCTCGGCGCGCTGGATCACGAGCGCCTTTCCCGTCAGGAGCGCGGTCATGGAGGACTCGTAGTCGCCGAAGAAGCGCCCCCAATCGGACCCGTAGTTGATCGACACCGGGCGAGTTTCACCCAGGCCGCGCAGGTCCATGCTCAACACCACGCGGCCGCTTGCGGCCAAGCGCGCCGCGGCGCCGTGCGCCTGCGCTTTGCCTGCGCCCCACGCCAGGAGCGTGGCCGGCCTCTTGCCGGTTGCCGCGGGGAGATAGAGCAGCGCCGGCAGATCCAGGCCCGGCTCCACCGGTAGAAGGTACTTTTCGATCGTGTAGCTTTCGACCACGTCGCGGCGCTCCGTGCTGCCGTAGGGGATGGCGGCCACGCGGCCGGAGGGCGGCGCAAAACCGGTGAACCGCCGGATCTGTTCGATATCCGCCGTGCCGCGGCGCAGGGCCGCGAAGCGTTTCAGGTTCAGGCTGTGCACGGTTTCGCCTTTCAGTTCCTCCACCACCTGGCCGGACCTGGTGGCCCACAACTGGGGCTCGCCGAGGATGGTGTTCTGGGGCTCAGCCTCATTGTTCTCGCGGCCCTCCAGCCACTGAGAAAAGAAGCGATAGGCCCGTTCGCGCCGCGGCTTCGTATAGCCGTGCCCGTCATCCGCTTCGAACTTGTCGAACTTGGCGGCCTGCCCCAGGGAATCGTACAGGCGCTGCGCTTCGGCGAAGGTGTGCCGGGCCCCGGCCACCGAGAAAAAATCGCGCACCGCGACCAGCATCAAAAACGGTTTGGGCGCGAAGACTTCGGCGAAATCGGCGTGATCGAGCCCCAGAGCGATGGAAGGCGGGATGCACTGCTCGGCGTCTTGAGGTCCGATGGTTTCAAGCAGGCGCCTCCAGGTGGTGAGGTAGCAGGATGGCGCGGCCGCGGCGAAGCGGTCGTCCAACGCACCAAGATAAGACGTGTGCGTGCCGCCGCCGGAATTGCCGGTGAGGCCGATTCGCTTGGGGTCCACCTCCGGGCGGGAAATCAGATAATCGAGCGCGCGGATCCCATCCCAGATGGTGTATCGCGCCAGGGAATCTCCCATCAGCAACGTCTGCAGGCCCAGCAGAGTGTGTTCGATGGTTGAACTTCCGGATCCCTTGGAGGCATTGAGGTCCGCATCCCACATCTGAATCCGTTCGCCCTGCCCCAACGTGTCCCAGGCCAGGCACACGTAGCCGCGCTTGGCGAACGTGATGAGGACTTCCTGCCACGCTTCGTGAGCCTTGGCGCCGCCCTCATGTCCCAGCGGGAACAGGATGGCCGGATGCGGCGCCTGCCCCGACTTCGGCAGATAGAGATTTGCCGTGACGTGGAATCCGGGCTGTGATTCGAAGATCAGCTTTTCCACGGTATGGGTCGCGAAGTCGAGTTTTCCCGTTACACGGGCATTCAAAGGCGTGCGCTCGGGGAATCCGCCCAGCGCTTCCGTGAGTTTGGCCCGAACCTCGCGCCGGCGCGCGTCCAGCGCCGCCGTCGAACGGACACCCGCCACTGTGGCTGCGCGCGCATCCAGCATTCGGAACGCCTTCGCCTTGAGGTATCGAGGCAACTGTTGCGCTGCTTCGCGTCCGTCGACGTGGTTGGCCAGGAAGTTCAGCGCCGGGTCGGCCTGCGCGATGAGGCCCGCGGCAAGCAGCGAAGTGAGAAGCATACAGGCAGTTTATCGCCTGGACGCAATCCAGGCATCCACTTCTTCTTCCAGGATGTCGAGCGGGATGCTGCCATTGCGCAACACGACGTCGTGGAACACACGCAGGTCGAACTTCGAGCCCAGCGCTTTCTCTGCGCGACGCCGCAGTTCTTCGATCTTCAATCCGCCAATCTTGTAGGCCAGGGCCTGGGCGGGCATCGCGATGTAGCGGTCCACCTCCGATGAGAGGAACGCATCATTGATCCAACCGCCCTTGGCCGGCGCCATGGCTGCAATCATCTGTTCCCGGGACCAGCCGAACGCGTGCACTCCGGTATCCACCACAAGCCGCGCGGCGCGGAACATCTCCGATTGCAGGCGTCCGTACATTTCATGCGGGTTCCTGTACATCCCCAGATCCTCGCCCAGGGACTCCGCGTACAGCCCCCAGCCCTCAGCGAAAGCCGAGTATCCCGCCGTGAGCCTAAAGCTGGGCATGTTCTCCATCTCACGCGCCAGGGCCAGTTGCAGATGGTGGCCGGGCACGGCCTCGTGCAGAATCAAGGCCGCCATGCAACACCGGGACTGGGTCTCCGGGTCCACGGTGCGCAGATAGAAGTAGCCAGCCCGTGACCCGTCGAGTGCCGGCGGCCGGTAATGGGGCGCCGCGGTGCGCGCGATGGCGTCCGGAATCGCTTCGACGCCGTATGGCATTCGGGGCAGCTTCAGGAACATTTTGGGCAGCATCGGGTCCACACGCTTGGCGATCTCGCGCCCGTGCGCCAGAATCTCCTCGGCCGATTTGAATCGCATCGCGGGGGCTTGTAACACGCGCTCATCGAACTCCGCCGCTGTTCCGGTGAAACCCAGAGACTTGCGGATGGCGGCCATGGCCTCTCCGATCCGCGCCATCTCCCGCACGCCGGTATCGTGAATCTGGCGCGCCGTCATCTTCGTGGTGGTGGAGGCTTCGATCAGCACCTGATACATCTCCGTGCCGTTGAAGTTCGCGCTCAAGCCAACCGAGGTCCGGGTTGCCGGTGCGTAGGTGCCTCGCAGATACCCGGCCAGCTTCTTCAACGCCGGTTGCGTGGCTTCGCGGTACGCTGTCTCGGCGCGTTCACGGAGATCCGTGCGCGCGGCTTCGGGGATGGACGGCGGCATCTCGCGGAAAGCTTTCAACAGTGGCGAGGTCCCCGCGGCCGGCGCCGCCATGGATTCGTAGATGCCCGCCGCCAGATTCACGCTCAAGCGGGGCACCTGCATCTTCTTCTTCAGTCCGGCATCCGCCGAGGCGATCAACCCATCCACCAGAGCGGGCACACCGCGCAGCCGGGCGATCCGATCCTCGAAGTCTTTCGGCGTGCGCGCCGGGGCTGAATCGAGCGTTCCATCGATGGACCGGACGAGGCCCCCATAGTGGCTGGCCGCGAAATAGTACGACCCAATGTTTAACCCGTTCAGGGCCGCCTTGAGCTGATACACAAACAGGCGCTGATTCATTCGGGCCTCGGCGGGCAGGGAGGCGGGGGCGTGGCCTTCGGCGCGCTCCAGAAATCCTTTCAGGGCCGCGCGCCGGCGTTCGATGGCGGCCGGCGAACGGTCTCCCCAACGGTGGTTGTACTCCGTCCGTCCCGCCGATGTCGCCTGCTCCGGGGACTCTTTCAGGGTGAACTCGAAGTACTCCTTGTAGAGCGTTTCCAATTGCGCCACACGATCCTGCGCCGCCAGCGGCAAGGCCAACAGAAAGAGCACCCGGTTCATGAACGGCAGTGTAACACCGCCCCGCACGATCCTGTATCGTGAATCCTATGCCGCACATCACCCGGCGTTCCATGCTTGCCGGCGCCGCCGCGCCCGCCGCCCTGGCTCAGGCCGATGCCGCGCGTCCCCTGAATCTCATCCACATCGGTGTGGATACGTGGGGCGCGCATCATTTGGGCGTCTATGGGCACCCCGAGTACCGCACTCCGCACGTGGATGCTCTCTTCGCGAAGTCCGCGATGTTTCTGGATGCGTATCCACAAGCCCTGCCCACGCTGCCCGCGCGACGCGTGCTCTATACCGGCCGGCAGGTGTTTCCGTCGCTGAAGTTCGTGCAGCCGGATGACCAGGTGCGCATCCGCGGCTGGCACCCGCTGTATGCCGAAGATGTCACGCTGGCTGAAACGCTTGCCGGCACGGGCTACGTGACCTCAATCGTCAGCGACCTCTATCATCAGTTCAAGCCTGGAAAGAACTTCAACCGCGGTTTCGACTGCTGGAACTGGATTCGCGGCCAGGAGGCCGATCGCTTCCGGTCTGCCCCGCGTGCCCGCATCGACCTTGGGCGCTACTCTCACGCCTCACAGCCCATTCCGCGCGGACCCAAGCCCACGGGTGTCTATCAATACCTGGTGAACCGCCAGGACTGGAAGACCGAAGAGGACTGGCTGGCTGCCCAGGTGTTCAACACGGCTTCCCACTGGCTGCGCGCCAATGCAGCCGAAAGCCAGCCGTTCTACCTCCACATCGAATCGTTTTCGCCGCATGAGTTCTGGGATCCACCGGAGGCCTGGTATCGCCGCTACTTTACCCGCGACTACAACGGCCCCACGCTCATCCACCCGCCGCTCAGCACCGCGCGCATGACCCCGCTGGAAGTGGAGCATGCGCAGGCGATGTACAAGGGCTTTGTCAGTTTCGTCGATGATCGCATCGGGCGCTTTCTGTCGACTGTGGAATCGCTGGGCCTGATGTCGAACACGATCATCGTCTTCGTGGCCGACCACGGCACCATGATGGGCGAGCAGGGCCAGCTTCATAAGGGCGAGACGCGGCTTCGCACGCAGTGCACGCAGGTGCCACTTGCCATCTATCACCCGCGCCGGCCGTGGGCGGGCCGCCGCATTGGGGGCTTTGTGCAGCACACGGACCTGTTCCCCACGGTGCTCGATCTGGTGGGTGTGAAGGCGCCGGCTCGCGTGACGGGTGAAAGCCTGGTTCCGTTGGTGGAAGAGAGCCGTGCTTCGAAACGCGATTGGATTGTCACAGGCTGGGGCGAACACGTTTCTTTTCGCACACCGGAATGGAACTACATCCAGCGCTGGAGCGAGGGAACGCCGGGGTTTGAAGAGTTGTACACGCTGAAGAGCGACCCGCTCGAATTGAAGCCGCTGCGGACTGGCCACGAATCGATGCGGGCCGACTTCAGACAGCGCCTGGGCCGCTTCATTGAAGAGAGTTGGTCTGTCACCAAAGGCGGCTTCGCCCTGCCAGCCTGAGTTCAGCCGATCGCGTGGCCGCGAGTCTCAACCGCCAACTGGAGCTGCCACCTCAGCCCACGTGACGATGCGCTTCTCATAGATCGCTTTGCGGCCCAAAATGGCCATCAGCGTGGATGTGCGGGCCGATTCGGCATTGTTCAACGGCAGCTTGTGCCCACGGGCGTTATCAAGGAATGCTTCGAGAGACAGGAGATTCGCGTCGCGCGTCTCAGCCACTGCCAGGCGCGTGGACTCCCTGGCGTTGAGCGGTGTGAATGTGGCGGTTGCCAGATCGATGGCTCCCTGAGCACAGAACACGCGTTCCTTGATGCCGGAGAATCCCGGCGGATCGAAGTAGATGTGGGAGAAGTTCACGCGGATGTCGCCTGGGAACTCATAGATCAACGCGTAGTTGTCCATGGTGGTGCGGCCGGGCGGTTCATCCTTGTACAGGCTTACGCCTCCGGATCCAAAGGCGCGGAGCGGCGGCTTGCCGATGGCCCACGCGAACAGATCGAGGATGTGGCAGGCCTGCTCGACGATGTTGTCTCCGGAGCGTGTCCGGTCGAAATACCAGGCGGTGGACCGGGGCAGATCGCCCGTGTGGCGGTAGCCCTGGCAGAACAGCACAGGGCCGAGGCGCCCGGCCAGAATGTGTTCCACGGCGGCGCGGCGGTTGGGGTCATGCCGGAGCTGAAAGCCGGCCTGATAGACACCCTTGGCATTGTGCGCAGCCTGCGCCACCAGGCGGCACTCTTCCGGGTTAAGCGCCATGGGCTTCTCACAGTAGACGTGTTTGCCCACTTCGAGCGCCGCGATGGTGATCATCTTGTGCGTGTCGACGGGCGTCGCGATCAGTACGGCGTCGATATCCTTCCGTTCATCGAGCATGCGGCGGAAATCGGCGAACCTGGCGGCTTCCGGGAAGAGCGCGGAGGCGCGGGCCAGGTTCTCCGCGTCGATGTCGCAAAGCGCAATGACGCGGGCGCCTGGAATGCGCGCCAGAGTCCTCAACAGCAGCGTTCCACGGCCGCCGGTGCCAATCACCGCGACGCGGATCTCATCGGAGGGCGCCTGCGCCACCAGCGCCGGCACGGCAAGAGACGTCAGAGCTCCGCGGCGTGTCATTTGGTGCGGTTCAAGAACAGGAACAGGCCGCTTTTGCCCGGTGTGACGAAGTCGAGATCGCCATCGCCGTCGATGTCGGCCACGGGAATCTGCATGCCGCCGCCGGTGCGTGTGGAATAGTCCACCGTGTGGCGCGCCCATTCCAGGCGCTTGCCGTCATCGGAGCGGCGCCACTCATACCAATAGACGCCTAGCGGTTCGCGCTCGCCCGGGTCATGCCCGTTGTGTGCCATGAACCGCTTGCCGGTGAGAAAGTCGCGCTGGCCATCGCCGTTCAGGTCCGTGAAGGTGCTGGCATGGGCGCCTGCCCAGGCGTCGTCGATCAACTGCTTCTTCCAGGCGCCACCGCCCAGGTTTTCAAGCCAGAACACACCGTAGTCGTGGCCGTTGGAGCTTACCACGTCGGGCCGGCCGTCGCGATTCACGTCTTCCACGAAGATGAAGCCCAGCGCGCCCAGCTTCAGAGATTCGAACTGATTGTGGAACGTCCAGGGCCCGGTGCGAGGATCGGCTGGAGCCTCAAGCCAGCCTCGCGGGGTGAGGATATCGGCGCGTCCGTCGCCGTTGACATCCCCGGCGCCGATCCCGTGGCCGTAGCTCTGCGGGCTCACCACATGTTTCACCATTGCCCCGCCGCGAGCTTCATACCAGGTGAGGGGTGCGGTGGCGCCGCCGAACTGGGGAAGCACCTCGCGGGCCTTGCCGTCGTTGTCCAGGTCCACCAGGAAGCAGAATTCGTTGTTGAAGCCGGTTTCGATCTCGGTGAGCTTCCAGGGGCCGCCGGCCTTGCCCGGATTGCGCCACCAGGCGAGCCGCTTGGCGAACCAGGCGCAACTCACGATGTCGGTTCGTCCGTCGCCATCCACGTCCAGCGGCAGGTCGGAAAAGTTGTCGATGTACTGGTTCTGGAAGGGCAGATCGCGAAAGCGGTGCCGCACCCACTTGGGGCCTTCAAACCAGTTCTCGCCGGAGACGATATCCAGTTTGCCATCCCCGTTGAGGTCGGTGATGGCGGCGCTCTCGTTGGCGCCGAGGTCGAGTGTGACCTTTTCGAATGGGATGTCCGCGGGGCGGGTGAGGGTCCAGGCCGCGGCGCCGAACAGAGGCAGCGCGATGAGGGCGGTTCGTACTTGCATTGGCCCGATTGTATCGCGCCTGAAGCCGGGGTCGCGCTATGCTGTGAGTCTGTGCGGCGCATTGGAATGATTGGAGCCGGGCTGCTTGGGTCAGCCATGGCGGAACGGTTGCTGGCGGCCGGGTGGCGCGTCACCGGGTACGATCCGGATGCGGCCCGAATGGCCGGGCTGCGCGCGCTGGGTGGCGAGGCGGCTGCGGGGGCGGCGGATGCGGCAGCGGCGGGCGATGTGGTGCTGCTCTCATTGCCCGATTCGGGCATCGGCCGGACCGTCATCGCGGAGATTCAATCGCGATTGGAAGGACGGCTGGTGATCGACACGACGACGGGCGCGCCCGCGGAAATGGAAGCCATGGGACGCGCGGCGGGCCGGTACGTGGATGCCACTGTCGCCGGATCGAGCGAACAGGCTCGGATGGGCCAGGTAGTTGTGATGGCGGGCGGCGCTCCCGCTGACTATCAGGAAGCCCTGCCGGTGCTTCAGGCTTTTGCCTCCACACTCTTCCACGTGGGACCGGTGGGCGCCGGGGCTCGCATGAAACTGGTGGTGAATCTGGTGCTTGGGTTGAATCGGGCCGTGCTGGCCGAAGGCCTGGCGTTCGCGCAGGCGACGGGTGTGGATCCGGTGGCGGCGCTGGAGGTGCTGCGGGCCGGCGCAGCGTACTCGAAGGCGATGGATCGCAAGGGTCCGAAGATGCTGGCCCGCGACTGGACCGTGGAAGCTCGTCTGCGCCAGCATCACAAGGACGTCCACCTGATTCTGGCGGAAGCGGCTTCCCATGGCTTTGAGGCGCATCTCAGCCGTGTTCATCAGGCCTTGCTCACATTGGCGGAAGCGGCCGGTTTTGCCGATGCGGACAACGCCGCAATCCTGGAGGCTTACCGGTGACCGGCCTGGGACGTGGAGCCCGCATCGCAGTGCTGGCTGCTTCATTTCTGGGCCTGCTCTTTGATGGCGTGGAACTGGGGTTGATGCCGATTGCGTCGCTCTCCGTTTCGAAGAGCCTGCTGGGAGCGGCGTTCACACCCACCTCTGGCGGCGACTGGTTCGCTCGGTTCACGGCGGCGCTGATGCTGGGCGCGGCGGTTGGCGGCATCGTTCTGGGCAATCTGGGGGACCGCATTGGGCGCACCCGCGCCATGGGCGTGAGCATTCTGGTGTATTCGCTGTTTGCCGCCCTGGGCGGGCAGGTGCAAACGCAGGAACAGATGCTGGTGCTGCGTTTTCTGGTGGGCCTGGGCGTGGGCGGCATGTGGCCGAACGGCATGGCGCTGGTGGGTGAATGCTGGCCGGGGGCGGCGAAACCGCTGGTATCGGGGGTCATGATGGCGGGCCTCAACGCCGGGATCCTGATGCTGTCCCAATTGGCGCGCGTATGGCCAATCACGCCGGATTCGTGGCGTTGGATCTTCTACCTGGCGGGTGCCCCGGCGGTGCTGGGCGTTATCGTGCTTTTGTGGATTCCGGAATCGCCGGCGTGGCTCCGTTCCCGGGGCGAAGCCCGGCGCGCGAACGTTCCGGTGAGCGAGTTGTTCCGGCCGGAGTTGCGGGCGCTGACGTTGGCCGCGATTGTGGTGAGTGTGATTCCCATGGTGGGCGCCTGGGCGGCCAGCAAGTGGATGATTCCCTGGGCCGACAAAGTGGCGGGCGCCACCAATGCCGATTACAAGGCGGCGGTGCAGGGCTGGTGGGCCGTGGGCGCCACGCTTGGCGCGGTGGGCGGCGCACAACTGGCGGCGCGGCTTGGGCGGAGGCGCAGCTACTTCCTGATCAGCCTGGGCGCCAGCACTCTCACTATCACCATGTTCCTGGCGAGCGCACCACTCCAGCCCGGTTTTCTTGCCATTGTGTTCTTCCAGGGAATGGTCTCAACGCTGTTCTTCGGCTGGCTGGCGCTCTATCTGCCGGAGCTCTTCCCGGTGCGCGTGCGCGCCACTGGAAGCGGTTTGGCCTACAACGCCGGCCGGTTTGCCACGGCGGCGGGTGTGCTTCTGGCCGGCCTGCTGTTTTCCGCACTGGGCGGCGACTACCCGCGCGTGGGAGCCATCTGCGCCCTGATCTACGCCCTGGGCGTGGGCGCCATCTGGCTGGTGCGCGAACCGGCGGCGGAGGCCACGGCGGCTCCTGAAGCGTGAAGGGGTCACCTGAAGAGTAGGAAACTCACGTACGCCAAGGGGCGAAGGTACTGCCAAGTGGGGCGCAGTGTGGAATCTGGTCTGCAATCGATTAGCCTAAGAAGCCGAGGTCTTTCAGCGCGAAGTTACCCAAGTTCGGGAACACGCTGGTCAAAGCCGCGTCCGGAACTCCGAACCACTTCGCGAGAGTCGCGCCGTACTGGTCAAGCGATGTCGTCGGGATCATCGCCCCGCGGTTGCCCGAGTCGTTCGCTCCGCCCAGCGCCATGGGCGGATACGAGCCGTACAGGTCGCCTCCCTTCACCGCGCCGCCCATCACCCAGTAGTGATTGCCCCAGCCATGATCGGTGCCCGGGCCGTTCGGTTCGAGCGTCCGCCCGAAGTCCGATTCGGTGAACGCCGTCACCTGATCGGCGACCCCCATCTCCGCCGTGGCGTTATAGAACGCGCTCATTGCATCCGCCACGCGCTTGAGCAGATCCCAGTGCGCCCACGACTGCGCTCCGTGCGTGTCGAATCCGCCGAGCGAGCAGAAAAACACCTGCCGCGACAGCCCCATCTGCCCGCGCAGCGCGATGATCTGCGCAATCTGCTTCATCTGATTCCCGATCGTGGTTCCGGGGAACTGAGTGGAGAACGCCTGCCCCGTGCCGGTGGACGAGAGCATCTGATCGAGCGCCAATGCATCCTGCCGGACCTTGTTCGCCGCTTGAATCACCGACAACCCCGAGTCGAGCGTCAGGATCTGCTGCAGCGCGTTCTTGCGCGCCGCCGCCGCGGTTTCGGGCCACGCGCTCATCCCCGAAAGCGTCAATCCGATTCCGGGGATGAGGCTCGCGGCCTGCACGATGTTCCCCACGCTGAACAGCGCGGGGCCGTTCGCCGAGATCGAAGGCGGGAAAGTCGAGGCCCCGTTCAGGGACTGCACCGCATCCGCCGCGCGCCCCGCCCATCCGGTTCCTCCGGATGACGATGGCATGCCGCTCTGCATCTGCTGGATCTGGTCGGAATGCGAGAAGAGATTCGCCGGCACGGGCACGCTGGACGCGAGATACTGCGCCCGCGTTGTCGGCTGCACCAGCATCCCCACGTTCGCCACCACGGCGAGCTTCTTCTGCCCCCACAGCGGATGGATCGCCAGCAGTCCGCCGTTGAGCGCATACGGCGTTCCGCCAGGCGTCGTGACATTGAGGATCGGAGTGTTCTGATCCGGCAGCGAGAGTCCGCCGCGAATCGCCTTGTACGCCGTGTTCTCCGATGGCGTGATCGGGATCACCGTATTGTGTCCGTCGTTGCCTCCGGCCAGAAAGATGCAGACGAGCGCCTTGTAGCCGGAGCTTTGCGCGAGCGCGTTGACAGCGCCGAAGCTATTGAGCCCGATCACGCCGGCGGAAACTCCAGCCAGCGACTTCAGAAAACTACGCCGTGAATTCATGGTCATGGTCCTTCCGTCAGTGCGCCACCGCGTATTGTCCGCTGAGCGCGGTGAGATAAAGCGCCGTGAACACACGGCCGTTGTTGTCGTACTGCGCGTCGATCGCCGTGGTCAGCACCGATCGCATCTGCGGACTCATCCGTCCGTAGAGCAGCGCCTGATCCACCGCGTCGATGAGCGCGGGTGTGTTTCCGGCTGCCGTCGTGAACGGAGCCAGATTCACGGGGAAGTCGCCGCTGGCCTGCCCGTTCAAGATGTTTGCGAACATGCCCGCGCGAACCACCGATTCCGACGGCGAGTAGATCTGGAACTCGGGCCCGAACAGCGGCTGTTTCGGAACCCGGTAGAACGGCGAGTAGTAGCCGAACACCGAAGGCGGATTCATGATTGCCTGCTGCATATTGACGAAGTTGTAGATCTGCAGGTGGGTGCCGCTTCTGGGCGCGCCGCCCAACGCGCGCGTGAAGGCGAGCACGTGGAAGATTGCGTCCTTCAGCCGGCCGAAGGTCGCGGGCGGCGTGTCGTTCCGCGCCTCGACATCAGTGAGAATCGCCTTCGCCACAGCCTTCAGATCTCCGCGAACGCCCGCGCCGTTGTTGTCGAACACCGCCGACACGCGCTGCACGTACGCCGGACCCGGGTTGCTGGTCACCAACGCCCGGATCAGGCGAAGCACGACGAACGGACCCGTGTTCGGATGATTGAATATGCTATTGATCACTCCCGCCATGTCCTGCGTGGTGTTCTGTCCAGCGGGCAGAGCCGCGCCATTGAGCAGCGTCTTCGCGCCGGTATCGTGATAGTTGTCGCGCGGCTGCAGCGGACCCGAGAAGTTCTCCCAGTTGAACCCCGTCGCGTTCGATCCCGGATACGTCCATCCCGTCAGAGCTCGCGCGAACTCGCTGATGGTGGTCTGGTTGTAGGTGGGAATCGGCTGCCCCTGCGGATCGAGCTTGTTGGTCCCATCCGCATTCAATTGATATAGACCCACCGAAAACAGTTGCAGCAGTTCGCGCGGGTAGTTCTCGTTCGGACTGGTCTTGGGAGTCGCCTTCGAAGAGTTCGCATGGTCGAGGAACTTGCCCATCTGCGAACTCGTCGAGATCTCCTCGAGCAGCGTCTTGTAGTTGCCGAGCGCGTTCCGGCTGAGGATCTGATAGTACGGAACGATCTCCGGCGCGTAGATGTTCTTGTTCGCTGAAATGACGACGATGTTCGCCAGCGCCTGGATCATCCGCTGCCGGAGTTGATCGGGCGCCGTTCCATAACGGTGGAGCAACTGGCTCTGGGCGTCGCTCATGCTGGCGGGAGCCGCGAACACCGTCTCCGGCAACGCGAGCTGTTCGTTGATCCAGGCGTCCACTCCGTCTTGCAGGACCTTGTCCATCATGGCGGGAGTCGGACCGAAGGCTGCCTGTTCGAGCAACCGCCCAGCCTTCACCTTGGACATGTTCGGCGCGGGAGCCGCGCTGATCTTGATGTTGAACGTGTTCGAGGTGGCGGCGTTCGGCACCGGATTCGCAACCGTGATGGGAATCGTGGTCCCGATGGCGAGGTTGGACGATCCCGTTGCGGTGAGCGAGGACGCGGACACGTACACCGTCGTGATCGCCGCGCCATTGAAATGGACCTGCGATCCAGCGGTAAATCCCGATCCTGAAACTGTGAGTGAATAGGCGCCCTGCTGGATGCTGCCCGGCGAAACCAGGCTGATCGCGGGCGGCGGTGGAGGCGGCGCGGGCGTGACCGTCACGTTGATCGGGCTGCTCACCGCCGCTCCCTTGCCCGGATTGGTGGCCGTGAGCGGGTACGTTCCGGCTGTGGTGATCGAACCGGTCGCCTTCATCGACGTCGGTGAGATGTAGGTCGCGGTCCACGTCGCGGCGCCCACTTTGATGATCGTTGATGCTTCGAAGTTCGCACCGTTGATGCTGAGGGTCACTGTCCCGCCGGGGAAGCTGGACGGATTCGAACTCCACACGCTGGGCTTTTTCTGCGTCAGTGTGAGCTTCGCCGATCCGAACTTGGCGGGATAGGCGGTGCTCGTCGCCTTGACCGTGACGACATTGGCGGCTGGGACGACGATGGGAGCCGTGTATAGCCCGCTCGACGAGATGGTTCCAACCGTGGAGTTGCCTCCCTGGACATCGTTGACCGACCACTTGATCGTGTTCGGTGAAAGCGGAACGTAGGCGGACAACTGGCGAGTGGTGCCCTTTTCCACGGTACCGCTCGAGTAGACCTCGATGTTCTGCGCATATGCGAGCGGCAGAACGGCAAAGAATAGGATCAACGGCCTGCCGGTCGAATTAGAATTCATTCGAGCCTCCGATTGTTGTTGTTTTCGACCCATTGTAAGGCATTGGAGGTGGAAATCAGTCAGAAAAAACGCTCGGGTTGATGCCCTAGCCATTGAGTTGTAGGCCCGACCAAACGTTTGGCGATCGTTCTGGTGCGCGCCTGCCCTATCCCGCCTACTACCAGGTTGAATTGCATCGCATGGATCGCCCAAATGGTTGCAGATGCCGGGGTCCGCGATTCACCGAACGAAAATGACTTGGCCGTTTCGAATCCTGGCCAGCTCCGCTTGAACGGAAGGGACGAGCGGCACAAGGTGGTCGATTTTATTCGTGGCGGCGCCAGAGCACGAGAACCGATATCCGCCGAATTTCCCTGACCGATTGTCGTTAAGCGATGTTGGGAGAGAATTCTTGGCTTCATCGAGCGCCTGGATCGCTTGCTCGCGGGACACAGTCGGGAATTGGTGAACGAACTCGTCCAACGAATAACCGCCTTCAAGATAGTCGATCAGGTTCTTGAAGGGCACTCGTGTGCCCTGGAAGCACGGTGTTCCGTGCATGATTTCAGGGTCTGAAACGACGACTGCGCTCTTCATAACACCATGATCGTAGCCGTTTTCGGAATGGCCGGACCGGATAGGTTGCCGAGCGCTTACGGTGCAAAGAAGGCGGCCGAGGCGCCCACCCAGTCCATGCCGCGATTGTGATCGACGCCCATCATCTTGCCTCGCCCCATTCGGATCAGTGCCGTGGCCGCGGTGAGTTCCGCTGCCCAGATGAACATGATCCTCACCTCCGCGAATGTTGGCCCGTGCGGCGTCTCGATGACCGGCTCAAAGCGTACCCGCCGCTGCAGGATGTAGTTTGAGGCATCGGCCTCTTCCACTTGACGGCGCGATGGACCCACCACCACACCGAGCCCCGCAAAGGAGTAGAGCGGCTTCAGAACCCAGTTGTCCAGGTCATCCGGCACGGCGGTCAAGTCCTTCAAGAAGTGCGTCTGAGGCACCGCCGCGTGCCGCAGAAAGGGCAGTGAGTATTTGCTGAGGCGGAAGAACCAGTTGGGGTGCCCGGCCCATGTGACATCCAGTTCGTCATTCCAATGGAATGGCATGGGGATCCGCTTGCGCTCGATCTCGTCGGCGATCGCACGATTGTAGATCCGGCGGATCGGCACGCGCCGGCCCTGGTTCCGGTAATACAACTGGCGGCCCACCTTCTCCACGTCCGTGAGGCACACAGCCTTGACGCCCAGGGCCTTTTCGGTGAGCGCAAAGTCGCAGCGGGTTTTCTGCAGGTGCGGCTGCACTTCCAGCAACACCACATGCCGCGGGTCCTCATCAGCCAGAATCGCCTCCCGCAGCAGCCGGTGGTAGCCGTTGGTGTCCAACCCGCTTAGAAAGATGTCGAGGTCCGCGCGAAGTCCGTAAGCCGACCGATACTGCTCGGCGAGCACGGGTTGAAATGCATAGAGAGACGGAAAGCCCTGGATCTCGACCAGACGAGGCTCAATGCGCCCGGCTTCTTGCACCAAGCCAAAGTCCACTTGAATGAAGAGCGGGCGGCTGTCCTCCCCGGGCGCCAGGCAAGGCGCGGGAATAGCCTCCGAGGAGCGCTGCATGTAGGCTGGACTCTCGACAAGCTGGCGAATGATGCCGGCACCCGCTGCGGCCCATTCCCGTCCCATGGCGGCCGGAAAGAAGCACGGTGTCTCTGAGCAGCGAAACGTCTCGGGGACGCCCGTGGCCCTTTCGAGACCCTCGCGCAACACCTGGTAGCCCTTCGTGGAAAAGTCGCGATTGAAGCGCTCGCGCAGTTCCGCGATCATGCCGCCTCAATCAGGAATCGCCCGCGCTCCATGATCTGCCGGCCGTCGGCCCAGATGCTGAACTGGCGCCCCACCACGTCGATGTGCGTGGACGAATACCAATCGGCGCCGGTGTGCGCGCCGTACGGATTTCCGAAGGCGATGTGGATGCCGGGAATCTTCTCATCCTGCAGGATATTGCCGATCACGTCGCGCACGGCGATGTTGGTGCCGATGGCGAACTCGCCGACACGGTCTGAGTTTTCGTCGCGGTGGCAATACTCCCAGAACTCATCGCGAAGCGCCTGGTTGGCGCATTCAGCGCTTGCGAGCCGGTTCCTCTCCACGCGAATGGTCAGCGGCGTCTGCCGAAGGTCGCCATACTTGGCGCACAGATAGTCACCCACCACGCCGTCGATCACGAAGGTGCCGTTCACTTCGCCCGGCGTGGTGAAACACTCGCCGCCCGGCAGGTTGCCCCACTTGTTCGGGCTGATGATGCCGCTGGTCTTGAGCCACCGGTAGTCCGGATTCATGTTGGCGGTGATTTCCGTGCCCGCGGGCGTGGTGGCTCGAATGACCCGAGCCTGGGAGGCGATATTGAACACCGCCACGCTGATGGCGTCAACGGCCAGAAAGTCGGCACGCATGCCCTCCAGCATGATGCGCGGCTCAATGTTCACCATGTGCGCGTGGCGCATGCGGCGGCGGTTCACGACATCGGTCATGTCCATGCGGCTGCGCAGTTCGTTGGCCTGCGCTTCCACGGCGAAGATCGAAACCTGGCTGGTTTCCATATCGGCCAGCACCGCCGGGGGCATGTTGGCATGCGGCCGTGGCGCCAGAGCTTCCAGCACGAAGTCGGCGTGGGGAGCGCCCACCTGGTCCAGTTCATGAACGATGGAAGCGGCGATCTCGCGGCATGCCTGGTCCGTGATCACCGTCACTTTTTCTTCCGGCGTGATGCGCAGGCACGTCCGCACGGCGTTGCGGGCGCCTTCGGAAAACTCCGGGTTGAACGGTGTGCCGGAGAGCGTCATACCCGCGCCCCGTTCCCCAGATCGAGACCGCTTTCGGTCTCGCTGATCATGTAGTCCACCACCTTCTTCAGGTCGCCGGTCTCGCGGAACACGCGGAGTTGCCGGTCCGCCCCGGTGCCTTCCTCGAGAATGCGGTGGATGTAGGCGATCTCCTCGGCCGACCCCAGTTCCTCGACGGACTCACGCACCAGGGCCAGATACTCGTTCATCAGTTCCCGGAACGGAACCTCGGTTTTCTTGCCGAAGTCGATCAGCTTGCCGTCAATGCCGTACCGCGCCGCGCGCCACTTGTTCTCCATGATCAGCATCCGCCGGTAGAGACGGAACCCCTGATTCTGGCTGAACAAACGGTAGAGCATTGAGATTGTCGCCTGGCACAGGGCGGCGATGGCGATGGTCTCATCCACCCGCATGGGCAGGTCGCTCACCCGGAACTCAAGGGTCGGGAAATTGGGGTGGGGCCGGATGTCCCACCAGATTTTCTTCGCGTTGTCGATGCAGCCGGTCTTGATCAGCAGATTGACGAAATTTTCGTACTCGCCGTAGCTGGGGAAGTAGTCCGGAATGTTCGTGCGCGGAAACCGGTCAAACACCTTGCAGCGGTAGGACTTCAATCCCGTGTCCATGCCCAGCCAGAATGGGGAATTGGACGAAAGCGCCAGAATGTGCGGCAGGAAGTAGCGGGCGGCGTTCATCAATTGAATCGCGGTCTCGCGGTCTTCGACGCCGATGTGGACATGCAGGCCAAAGATGAGGTTGGCGCGTGCCACCATTTGCATGTCTTCCACCAGAACGTGGTAGCGTTCATCCGGATAGATGCCCTGGGCGCGCCAGTCGGCGAAGGGGTGCGTGGCGCCGGCCGCCAGCCGCAATCCGTTGGCGTGGGCCAGCCGGATCATCTCGCGCCGCAACTCCCGAATATCGGCGGCGGCTTCCTGGATGTTGTTGCAGATGCCCGTCCCCACTTCCACAACGGACTGATGCATCTCCGGCTTCACGCGCTCCTTGAGGATGCGCCGTCCCTGCTCAATGAACTCCGCCGAGACGTGCGACCGCAGATCGCGCGTTTCGGGATCGATCACCTGATACTCCTCCTCGATCCCGATTGTCAGGCTGGGCCGCATCTACCGCCCCTCCAGAAACCGCGACCAGTGATACTCGTCCCGGGCGTCCTCGCCGCTGAGAGCCTTTTTCACCGCCAGTTCGGCCACCGCATTCACCACCCAACGGAAGTTCTCCTCACCCACTGAATGGATGTCGGCATCGGGGGCCGGATTCAAGAAGTCGATCGCATACGGAACGCCATCCTCCACCGCGAACTCCACGGTGTTCAGATCGTAGCCCAGGGTCCGGCAGATCTTCAGGCAGTCCCCCACCACGCGCTCGTACATGGCTGGTTCCACGGGCGGAGCGTTCTTTACATAGCGATCGGCATGAGGCTGGCGCGGGTCGTACCGCATGATGTGGACACGCTCACGGCCAATGACGTAACACCGGTAGTAGTCGGTAAAGTTCACCGCGGCCTGCAGGGTCATGCACAGGTCCGCGGTCTCGTCGTAGGCGCGGAACAGTTCTTCCGGGGAGTCCACCTTGTACACGTTCTTCCATCCCCCGCCCGCGTGTGGCTTCAGGAATGCCGGGAAGCCGATGTAGTTGAAGATGCTGTCCCAGTCCAGCGGATACTCAAGGTTGCGCATGGAGCGGTCCGTTGTGCCCGCGGGGTGGGACTTGTGCGGCAGGAGAACCGTTCGCGGGATGGCGATTCCGATCTTTGACGCCAACGCGTAGTTGAAAAACTTGTCGTCGGCCGACCACCAGAAGGGGTTGTTGATCACAATGGCTCCCCCCAACACCGCATTCTTGAGGTACGCGCGGTAGAACGGAATGTCGTGGGAAATGCGGTCGACAATCACCCGGTACGGGCACGGCTCCGCCATGCGAACGCCGCCGGTGCGGAGATGTTCGGCCGTGACACCCGGGACGTTCATTTCATTGATTCGGTCCACCAGCGCTGGAGGAAAAGTGTTCTCCATGCCGTACAGTACAGCAATCTTCTTCATTCGTTCCTTTCCGTCCCCGGTAGGGGTTGGCATTCTTTCATTATCCATGGCCGTGACGGGTTGATACCCTGAAGGTTTGCATGGATGGAGTTCTCGTTCTCGACAAGCCTTCCGGTTGGACCTCTCACGATGCCGTGAACAAAGCCAGGCGCCTCATGGGGACGCGGCGCATTGGCCACCTGGGCACGTTGGATCCCATGGCGACAGGCGTGCTTCCGCTGGTGGTGGGACGGGCCACGCGCCTCGCCCAGTTCTACACGCGAAACGCCAAGAGCTATGAAGCGGTGATTCGCTTCGGGCATTCCACGCATAGCTATGATCGCGATGGGACGCCGACGTCGGAGCCCGTGGCACCTGAACTTGATGCGGCGGAGATCGATGACTTGCTCAACCGATTCCGCGGCGCCTTCGATCAGGTGCCGCCCCCGGTTTCCGCCAAGAAGGTTGGCGGCCAGCCCGCCCACAAACTGACCCGCAAGAATGTGGAGTTCACGCTCGAACCCGTGCCGGTGGAGGTCTACTCCCTGGAGCTGCTGGAAACCCGCGAAACCGAGATTGTGATCCGGCTGCGCTGTTCAGCCGGAACTTACGTGCGGAGCATTGCCCACGAACTGGGCCAGCTGACGGGCTTCGGAGCTTATGTTGAACAACTGAGACGGACGCAATCCGGCGATTTCACGCTCGATCAGGCTGTTACCTTACCAGCGCTTGAAGCTTTGGCTGCCGAAGGGCGGCAAGCGTCGATTCTGGTGCCTCCAGCGGAGATGCTGCCGGAGATGCCAATCGAGCGGGTGGACGCGCTCACGGCGGGTCAAATCCGGCAGGGACGCGATTTCCGCACGTCACCCTTCCGTGCGCATGGCCCGGCGAAGTACATCAAGGCCGTGGATGAGGGGGGAGATCTGGTGGCCATTGGCGAGATCCGCCTGCCGAACGTGTACCACCCGATTCTGGTGCTGTAAGGCGCGGGCTTAGTAAATTCCCTTGCCGATCCGCCCCTTGGGCGGCGGCGGAATCTCAAGCCCGGCTTCCTTCATCACCTGATGGAATGCATCGATGGTCACCGGCGACGGCTTGAAGTTCCCAAACCGGTGTCCCAGGGCGATGATCAGCGGAGTCCAACCCTGACGATTGGGCTTGTTCCACACTTTCGGATCAGCCCCCCGCGCGGCCAGCAGCAGGACGGCGCCGGGCACGTTCTTGTACGCCGCACCGTGCATCGCCGTTTCGCCGTTGTTGTCGGTGTGGTTGATGTCGTTGCCCAAATCCAGCGCAGTCCGGACGGCCTCCACCACTTCGTCGGGAGTTCCCGCATCCTCTCCCGGTGAGCGTGTGCCGAGCCCCGCGGCGGCGATCAACGGGGAAGCGTTGTCCACGTTTCCAAGCTTGGTATCCGCGCCCAAGCCGGCGAGGAAGCGCATCAGTTCAGAATCGGCTCCCTTGGCCGCCAGGAAGAAGGGTGTGGCGCCCAAAGTGTTCAGACTGGTGAGCCCAAAGTTGACCCGTTTTGTCATTCGGGCGTTGATGTCGGCGCCCTTTTTTACCAGCCGTTCCACCATTTGAAGACTGGTCATCATGCCGGAACCCTCGGGCGCCGGGTTATTGTCGCCGAGGCCTGGCTTCCGTACCACGGTGATGGCGTGCAGCGGCGTGTATCCCGGAGTATTCGCATTCGGATTCGCGCCGGCATCCAGCAGCCAGGCGGCGGCGTCGAAGTGCGCGTTGAGGACAGCCAGAGCCAAGGCGCTTGTGCCATCGCGCGGTCCGGACCCGCCCAGCGTCCGCCGCCCGGGACCGGCCGTCTTCACCACATCGTTGACGTCCGCCCCGGCCTTCGCCAGAGCTGTCATCGCGGCGATTTTTCCCTCGCGCGCGGCGAACAGGAACGCAGTGAAGCCACCCCTCGAACGCACTTTCAGATCGGCGCCGGCTTGCGCCAGCACTGCAATCACGTTGGCGTGGTTTTCGGCGGCCGCCCACATCAGCGCCGTCTGACCGTTCCAACTTTCGGTGGCGTTCACGGCCGCGCCCCTGGCCAGCAGCGCTTGCACGGCCTCCACCTTGCCGCTTCGGGCCGCGGTCATCAGCACAGTCTCATTGCCGGGAAGAATGGTGTTTGCATCCGCCCCGGATTCCAGCAACAGGGCCACCATCGCGCCGTTGCCGTTGGTTGCCGCCAGGGACAGCGGCGAAACACCGTAGCGGTTCGTGGTCTTCACCTGAGCGCCGGAACGCACCAGAAGCTGCGCCAGTTCCAGATCGTCCTGGTGCGCCGCCCAGTGCAGCGCCGTGGTCCCGTCGGGTTGCGCCATGTTGACGTCGGCCCGGGCTGCAACCAGGGCTCGCGCCGCGGCGCGGTCACCCCGCTGGGCCGCTTCGGGAAGACTGGCCGCGAAGGTCGCGGTGGCGGCAAGCAAAGCAATCGGGAAACAGCGCATGGGTGGACCTTCCTAGACCGCGGCGGGCTCGCCCAACTCGGCGATTTTTCCCTTGCTGTCCGCGAATTTGTCCAACCGGACGCCGACGCGGTCCAGCAGGCTCAGGTGGACGTTCGCCAGCGGAGCCGGTTCGGCGTAGCGTATGTGGCGGCCGCCCTTCAAACCACCGGCGCCGCCGGCCACCAGGATCGGCAGATTCACATGGTCGTGCACATCCGGGTTGCCCATTCCGCTGCCGTAGAGAATCGCGCTGTGATCCAGCAGGCTCCCGTCGCCATCCGGCGTTGCTTTGAGCTTCTCCAGGTAGTACGCCAGCAGCGACACATGGTAGGCATTGATCTGCGCCACCTTGGCCACCTTTTCCGGGTTATTGCCGTGGTGCGTCATCGGGTGATGAGCTTCCGGAACACCGATTTCGGGATACGTGCGTGTGCTCGCTTCGCGGGCAAGCTGGAAGGTGATTACGCGCGTCACATCGCCCTGCATAGCCAGCACCTGAAGGTCGAACATCAGCCGCACGTGGTCCGCGTATGCGCTGGGCACGCCCAGCGGCCGGTCCAAGTCACGCAAGGCGGAGTTGTTTGTTTCCTGCTCTGCTTTCTGAATGCGGCGCTCCACTTCACGCACCGTGTCCAGATACTGCGAGACTTTCGCGCGATCGCCGGCGCCCAGCCGCGTTCGCAGCCGTGCGATGTCTTCGCGTACCCAGTCCAGGAGGCTCGCGTCCTTGCGCATTTCGGCGCGGCGGTCCGCCGGCGTGCCGCCATCGCCGAACAGCCGCTCAAAGGCGATCCGGGGATGGGCATCGGCCGGCAACGGGGTGGTCGGCGAGGACCATGAGAGGTTGTTCTGATAGACGCACGCGTAGCCGTTGTCGCATTGCCCGACGGTGGTCAGCAGATCCATGGCCAATTCCAGTGATGGGAGGCGGGTCTCGCCGCCGATCTGTTGCGCCGCCACCTGATCCGCGGTGGTTCCGAGATGGTAGTCCGTGGACTCGGTCCACTTCGCGGTCGCTGCGCTCAGAAACCCCGCGTTCGAGGTGGCGTGGGTACCCGGGTAGGAATTCCGCAGCTCCAGATTGGTGAGCACCGTCACGTGATTCTTCACCTTCTCCAGAGCCGCCAGCGTGGGCGAGAGTTCGGTGAGACGTCCTTCGCCGGGCGGGGTCCATTTGGCAATCGTGGAGCCCATCGGAACATAGACAAATCCCAGCCGCCGGGGCGCCTTTGCCGGAGTGGCGGCCAAGGCAGTCATGGAAGGCACCATGGCGTCCAGCAGCGGCAAGGCCAGACTCACGCCGGCGCCGCGCAAAATCGCACGCCTGGGCAGGGCTTTCTTGGTCACGATCATTGTGGTCTCCTCATTTGAAACGGAGTGCTCTGCACTATTCCCAGGATAATCGACGAAAACCTGTATCCTTCGGCCGCGGCCCGCCGGACGATGGCGCGGACGGCCGGTTGGTCATGGCTTTCCACGCCCCGGCCCAACGCGTAGGTGAGCAACTTCTCGGTCAAGGTGCCGGTGAAGCCGTCGGGTTTTGCGGCCAGAGCCTTCTCCAGGCCCGCCACGCCGCCGAATCTGGCTCCATCGGGCAATCCGCCGGCGATGTCGAGTGCGCGGCCGTTCTCATGCGGACGGCGGCGCCCCACGGCATCGAATTCCTCCAGGGCGAATCCAATCGGGTCCATGAGCTGGTGGCACCCGGAGCACGCTGGGTTGGCCCTGTGCTGGGCCAATCGTTCACGCACCGAAAGATTGGCGCCCAGAACATTCTCCTTCAATGCCGGGACGGCGGCTGGGGGCGGAGGCGGAGGAACGCCCAGAATATTGTCCAGAACCCACTTGCCACGAAGCACCGGCGATGTACGGGTGGCGTAGGAGGTGACCGTCAGGATGCTGCCGTGGCGCAGCAATCCGCCGCGCCCCTGCCCGTTTTCGAAAGTCACCTTCCGGAAGCGGCTTCCGTACACGTTGGCGATGCCATAGTGCCTGGCCAGCCTTTCGTTCAGGTATGTGTAATCCGCTTTCAGCAGATCGAGCACGCTCCGATCCTCACGCACAACACTCTCAAAGAACAGCTCCGTTTCACGCCGGAATGCCTGGCGCAGGTTGTCATCGAAATCGGCGAAGAGGCGCATGTCCGGCGTGGCCGAAGAGAGGTTGCGAAGGTACAACCATTGGCTTGCGAAGTTGGACGAAAGCTCTGCTGACCACGGGCTGGCCAGCATGCGCCGGGTCTGCCGCTCCAGTTCCCCGGGTTTGCGCAGCCGTCCTGCGATGGCCGCATCGAGCAACTCATCGTCCGGAATGCTGCTCCACAGGAAGAACGACAACCGGTTGGCCAACTCCAGATCCGAAACTGCCAGCGATCCTCCTCGCGCCGGGTCGCGCTCCACGCGGAAGATAAACTCCGGGCTCACCAGCACGGCCCGCAACGCCATTTCGATTCCATTCTCGAAGCCGCCCTCGGCCCGGCCCTGATGGTAGAAGCGTCGAATGGTCTCCCAATCAGCGGTGGTGGAGGCACGGCGATAGGCACGCCGGATCAGTGTGGTGAGGATCTGCCGCGCGCAGCCCTCTTCCGAATCCGGTCCTTTCGGGGTGCACGTGAAGAGGCGCCGCCGGGACGGTGTGTCGCCCGCTCCCGCCGCTTCATACGGGCCTGTGACCGAGAGCGAGAAAACCGCCGGCTGGATTCTTGGATGGCGGTCCATGTTGAAGTGCGCCTGATACGGCTGCCTCTCGGTCTCCACCAACGCCCAGTGCTTGCGAATGAAGGTCACGGTGAGCGCGCGCGGGCCCGCTTTCACGGCTGTCCGGATCTTCAAGTGCTCGTCCACCAGACTGTGATCCTTGCCGAAAGGAGGTGGCCGAACGGTGAAAACCTGGGCTCGCTGGCCGTCGATCATCAGTTCCACTTCATGCTGCTCGTACAACCCTTCCACATGCTCATTCCGGTCGCGCTGCAGCCTGATCTGCAAGTCATACTGGGCATCCTGCGGGAACGTGTGCCGGAACACGGCGCCGCCCCGCGTGCCCAGGGGAAGGCCTTCGAAGTGCTCCTCCTGGGTAAGGTCCGGGGGGAGCATCATGGTGACGCCCCCGGGTGACTTGCCCGGATTCCCGATCGCCATGCGGCTGATCTTGCGCGCCGCATCCAGGTAGCGCTCCAGCAGGGTGGGCGAAAGGTCCGCCACCGTGATGTTGTCGAAGCCATGGCTCGATTCATCGGCGGGCAGCAGCCCCGCGACATCGGCCTCCACGGCCAGAAGGTCGCGCACCGCGTTCCGGTACTCGGTTCGGTTCATCCGGCGGAAGTTGTCGGTGCGGCCCGGGTCCGGGTTGGCGGCCGCGTGCCGGTCGAGCGCGGTCTCAAGCGAACCCAAGAGTGAGCGGTACGCGGTCTCGTCCGGGCGGGGAAGCCCAACCGGCGGCATGTACCGCCCGCGCAGCTTCCGGACCACCTTCTCCCACTGCGCCGCGTGGCCCACCGGAGCTTCCGGGTCCATTCCTTCGAAGGAGAAGTTGGCCTGCTTCACTTTGGCGTTGTGACAACCAGAACAGTACCGCGTGATCAGCGCCTGATGAGCCGTTGGGGCGGCCCAACCCGTTGCGGCCAAAAGCACAACCAGCCAAGCGACGGAAATTACCATGACTGTGGACACTATATCGAGTTGTCTGCTTCGCGCGCAATGGTGGTACGGCCATGACTTGCGCCGACACCCGGGGAACACCGGCTGGGCCTATTGTTGAGGAACTGCCGTGTGGCGTTTGGCCCGGCGAAGGCGTTTGCCCGGAGGGTTGCTTTGGGGACGCGGAGGGTCCCCAACCGTGGGAAAATGAACCCTTCATGCCCCGAATCCAACGCGCGCTCCTCAGCGTCACTGACAAGACTGGACTGATTCCCTTTGCTCAAGGCCTGGCCGTTTCCGGCGTGGAGCTGATTTCCACGGGTGGGACGGCCCGATTGCTTCGCGATGCGGGGCTTGCCGTGAGGGATGTGGCCGAGGTGACGGGATTTCCGGAGATGCTGGATGGCCGTGTGAAGACGATTCATCCGAGGGTGGCCGCCGGTGTGCTTGCGATCCGGTCTGAAGCGGCGCATATGGCGGCTCTGGCCGAGCACGGGATTGGCCTCATCGACATGGTGGTGGTGAACCTCTACGACTTCGCCAAAGTGGCCGCCCGCGCCGACGCGCCGCTGCACGAACTGATTGAGAACATCGACATCGGCGGGCCGACGATGATCCGCGCCGCAGCCAAGAATTACCAGGATGTGGCGGTGGTGACGGATCCTTCGGCGTACCCGGCCTTGCTTGAGGAGATGGCGGCTCAGGGCGGGTCCCTGACGCCGGCCACACATTGGCAGCTGGCCCGCCAGGCGTTTGCGTTGACGGCCAGTTATGACCGCGCGATCACCGCCCGGCTGGCGCTGGTGGATGGGGCGCCCGAGCCGTTCCCGTCGACGCTTGACCTGCGCGTGCCCCGCGCGGCCGTTCTGCGCTACGGTGAGAATCCTCATCAGGCCGCCGCTCTCTACGCGAGTGGAACGGAGGGCATTGCCGGTGCACGGCAGCTTCACGGCAAGGAACTCTCCTATAACAACCTGGTGGATCTGGATGCGGCGTGGCAGCTTGTCCAGGAATTTGACCGGCCCGCGTCGGCGATCATCAAGCACACCAATCCCTGCGGTTGCGCGGAAGCGGACGCGCTGGCCACCAGCTATCGACGCGCCTTCGAGGCGGATCCCGTTTCGGCCTTCGGCGGTGTTCTTGCCTTCAACCGTACGGTGGATGAAGAGACAGCGGCCGAGATTGGCAAGACCTTCATCGAAGCCATCGCCGCACCCGGCTATACGCAGAAGGCGCTGAGCTTGCTGACAGCGAAGAAGAACCTGCGCCTGCTGGAGGTGTCGGGAGCGGCCGATGCTGGCGCCGTGATCAAATCGATTTCCGGCGGGCTGCTGGTGCAGAGCGCGGATTCTGTTCGCACGGGGCGGGCTGAAATGAGGGTGGTGACGAAGGCGGTCCCGACACCGGAACAGTGGGAGGCGCTTGAGTTTGGCTGGCGTGTGGCGAAACACGTGAAGTCGAATGCCATCGTGTATGCGCGGGCCGGACAACTGCTTGCAGCCGGGGCGGGCCAGATGTCGCGGGTGGATGCGGTAAAGACAGGGGCCATGAAAGCTGTGCTGCCGCTGGCGGGGTGTGTGGTGGCGTCCGACGCTTTCTTCCCGTTTCCTGATGGCTTGGAGTTGGCCGCGAGCCATGGAGCGGTGGCGTTTATCCAGCCTGGGGGATCGGTCAAGGATTCCGAAGTGATCGAGGCGGCGGACGCGCTGGGGGTTTCGATGGTGTTCACGGGGCATCGCCACTTTCGCCATTAGTGCTGATGTACTGGTGCCAGTGACCCATTGCCCGGCTTGACGCTATCAGGGGCGCCAGTGCGCACAGTCGCCGCGAAAGCTATCACTCTTGCGGGCCTCATCGGCCTGCTTGTTTTTGCCATTCCTGTCAATTTTCAAGGGTTTGATTTGACCAGTTTTTTGTGGAGTTGAAAGTCTGGTGATCAATCCGTCCGGGCATTTGGAGACGCCCACGGCTGGGCCGGATTTCTCTCATTTCGGTGGTGGGGGTCAAACGACTTCGGCGGCTTTCCGTGCGAGCGCGTACCAGTTGGTTTCCGCGACCACGGGCGAAGTGGGTAGCGGGAATCAGCCTTCGAGCCAGCTCTGGATTCAGGATCGGTTCGTTTGCGGGTGGCACGCAGTTCCGGTTTCAAACGCGGGTTCCTGACCTGACCGTGGACGGTGCTCAGTCCATCGACACGGACAACTACATTTTCACTCCGCGGACCGCGGGATTGCACACCTTTTCGGCTTCGAATCAGGCTGGCAATGTTCAGTGGTTCCTGGATGGCGCCCTGGTCGCGACCACCGGTCCGGGCGTTTGGGGTGCAGGTTTGCAGACGATTGAAACCGTGTTGCTCTTTGCCCATGGCAATACCCCGGCCAGATCCTCGGATCTCCACGTGGACCGATTTCAAGCTGACCGGTGTTCCCGAACCGTCGACGATGGTGCTGGGTGCGGCCGGTTTGATTGTGGCGGTGGCCGCAAGGCGGTTCAAGGTTCGTCGCTAAACACGGCGAACGAGTTCGGCCTTTCGGAAGTTCGGAGAATGTGAATGCAGCCTTGAGTGTGTTCCGGTGGCGTTCGGTGAGCGCGACCGGAGGTGTTGATCCACCGACTGGAGCGCTAAGGGCAAGGTGCCGCCGGTTGGGCGGTCCGTTCCTTGCGCATTGGCTGCTTCTTCCAATAGGTCAGTGAGCGCCAAGCCCACTCGGCGGGGCCGAAATGGAAATGCCGGAGCCAGATTGGGCTGACGATCATCTGAAAGATCCAGAGCCCTGCCACAACATAGTAGAGCTGGTAGCGCTCCAGCCGCCCGAACAGCCCGAAGCCGTAGCCGGAGAAGAGGGTCGAGCAGACCACGGAGTGGGTTAAGTAGTTGGTGAGCGCCATCTGTCCAATGGCCGCCAGGCGGTTGATGATCCAGAGCATGCGGCGTGCCCGCAGCAAGAGCATGATGACCGCGGTGTGGGCGAGCGCGCTGGAAAGGCGGCCGAGGTCAAAGGTGATTCCTGAGTAGGCGCTTACCACGAGGCCGAAGTTGTTTGCCACCCGTGTGTATGCGGTGAAAGCGTTGAGAGGGATGCCGATGAGGTAGCCTGCCAGGGCCATGATGGCGTAGAACGGCGTGGATTGTCCTGCGCTGAGGACGCCCAGCTTAAACAACCCCATGCCGACGAACATCATGCTGAAGAGATCGAGCTTGAGGTAGTGAAAATTGGGCAGGGAGTGCCAGTCGTAGGCCTGCTCAGCACGGATCCTGAACACTTCGGCAACGCTGCCGCGCCGGCGGCGGTTGGCCCGCTCAACCTCCTGGGGAGTGGGCTTGGACTCCTTGAAGGAACTCGAAATTAGCGCGATGCAACGGGGAGATCAGCCGAGAGATGATGCCGGAGAAAGCATTATCCAAGGGGACGCACACCGCATCGAAGTAGGTATGCGTACACGCTGTCGAAGTCCGCTTGCGCGCGGGTCGAGTCATCAGTTGATCCCCTGGGAACAAAAATGACCATGCCCTTTCAAAAGCGTGTGAGTAAGACGCGGTATTTGTTCTGAATTCTGGTTCGTGGATCATCAGCAGATGCCTGCGGGTCACTCACGCCATCGACTACGCACCACTTTCTGCCCCGGAGACTCCGTGCCACTACGTGCCCCTCTGGAAATATCAAGTCTCCGCCCCACAGGACCCCCGCAACATCGACTTCAAGCCCTTGCATCTCAAACTCGCTTAGCGCAACCTCAAGTTGATTGGACGACCTGTGATCGCCGACTGGTTCGAGGAACCACTTCACGTAGTCGATCGTCTTCAAAAAGTTGAATGTCGGAGTCTCTACACCATCCGCCCTGAGCCTTGCCGCTCCGGAGCTAGCGACGAGTCCGGCGCGACGGTTACCCTTCGCCTGAGACAACAACCAGGAACGTGCTACCTCGATTTCTCGCGTCAGATGAATAGGTAGTCCTTTGGCGGCCAGCAGGTTGGCTTCATCAGCCCGACCATCGAGCACAGCGTTGACCCACGCCGCCGTTACGTCCGTTTCGTAGGACCGTTTCGATATCGCCAAATGCAGGGAAGGGTCCTGCTCGATGCGCGCCATTCCCGGATCTCCCTCCCGGAAAAGACGGGAACCCGCCACCGAAGGGCCACCCAGCACGGCCTCCGGAGATGTGATCACCTCCCATTCAGGGTGCTTTGCGATCGCGTCGCCCCATGCTGCGAGTCCAGCTTCTCCACCATGGATCTCCTGGCCACCGCCAACAAGCGCTACAACAACGGCCCATCCTTTATGGCGGCCCATGATCTCAAGCACCATCGCTGGCTCGGAAACGTTACGGCCGAATTTCTTCATGTTCTTCACCGCTGTCCACGCTCGTTGCGCTTCGTCGAAAACTATCATCCTGTCTGCCGGCGGCTGGCTGTTCTCGTAGCTGTGTTCTACAAACCGATGCACTTCGCGAACTCGCGAGCGCACCGAACGCGCCCTGTCCTTTCTGTGCGGGCCGATGCTGCGCTTCAACGCCTCCTGAATCACCGCGACGAGGGGTCCGTTGCCGGAGAGGAACGATGCATGGTCGACACCAAGGTCGAGTTCCTTCGCGACCAATTGCACCGCGTTAAGTCCAGCAAGGGTCTTGCCTGCGCCAGGCACTCCAGTGATGACGAGCAACTTCTTGATGTTGCGCAGTCTGGCATCCCGCACCGATGTTGTTACAGCCTTCTGCGTTGTCTCCAGATTTTCGCTGCCGGCACGAGAGCATGCTAGTTCCGCCACATTGTGGTCGCGGTAAACGGCAGAAGCGGCTTGAATTATCGTGGGCACTGGAAAATAGCGTGAGTTGTTCCACCCGTTGGGTTCGATGGTCGCGCTCTTGCCCCCCCACGTTCGATGGCCCTGAACAATGATGGCGGGAAACTCTTCAGGGGAAACCGAAGCGCCCTGATGCTGAGATAGAACGTCCAATGGGATACTCGTTTTGAAGGCGCCAACAGCGATTGGGATCGCCGAGCGATGGTGGGATGCTTCATGAAAGTCGACGAGGTTCAACGCGTACTCCTGCGCTTGTTGAAGTGCCGCACGAGCGCTGACGGCCGCGTAAAATTCAGAGTGTAAATTAGGGTCTTGACAAGGCCAGCTGCTGCTGGCTCCAGTGGAAGTTTCCAGGCTTTCACGAAAGGAGCAGGACAACAGATGGCTAAAGACAGGATAGACCGGGCGGAGCTCGCCCTCCGTGCCAACATAGCTGAGACAACTCCCCTGGCCTTAATTACTGAGCAGGGCGAGAATAGGAATCAGCGTGAATTCTCAGACTCGCAACAAGAACGGGCTCCCTCCGGCTCCCACGGTTTTGC
>Ga0194132_10002822_pt1 | contig 31805 bp, 26 predicted proteins | sample TA2KigOf80mmetaG_FD_148612 | JGI IMG/M metagenome (GOLD analysis project Ga0194132, IMG submission 148612) | Freshwater microbial communities from Lake Tanganyika, Tanzania - TA2015054 Kigoma Offshore 80m | ecosystem: Environmental > Aquatic > Freshwater > Lake | place: Tanzania: Lake... | reverse complement strand
CAAAGGAGATCACGGTGGAGAGGGGGGGGGGGGGCAGGGGGGGGGGGGGGGGAATGCGGGGGGGAGGGGGACGCGGCGGGATGGGTGGAGGCCGCGGGGGAATGGGAGGCGGCGGCGGAGCCGATGCCAGTGAAGGTGGTGGCGGAGGTGGAGGTGGGTTTGGCGGAGGCGGCGGAGGTGGATTCGGAGGCGGTGGCGGGGGCGGCATGGGTGGAGGTGGAGGCATGGGCGGCGGGGGCGGAATGCCCGCGATGAAAGCCACGATCCGCTGGGAGTCTGCCCTGCCGATGTACGACGCAATGCGGAAGCAGCGGACTCCGGAGTCCGCGCACGTCTACGTGATCTCGGTCACCGGACTGCGGCTCGGCGGCCCGCCGCGAGGGGGGCCGGGAGAGGACAAGGGACCGGGCAAAGGCGGCAATCCGCAGGACCGGCGGCGCGCGATGCTCGCCATGATGAAGCAGTCTGCCGCGCTCGAACGCAAGGGCAAGGATCCGATCCACGCCGAACTCGCCGAGTGGATGGAGACCGCCCAGGGTCCCGTGCTGATGTTCGGATTCCCACGTGCCAGCCAGCCCATCGATCTCGCCGACAAGGAGGTCACGTTCCACTGCAAGGCGGGTCCGATGGACCTCAAGGCGAAATTTGCGTTGAAGGACATGGTCTACCGCGGTAAGTTAGAGTTGTGAACCGTTTCGCAATTCTGATTCCCGCCACGGCGGGTCTTTTTCTGATGTCCTGCGGTGGCGGAGGCGAGCCTGCAAAGAAGGACGCCGAGGCCCCGAAGTCCTCTGCAACCCCGGCGGCGCCCGCGGGCAACGCCTCAATCTCGGGCAAGGCCATCTACAGCGGGGCCAAGCCTGTCCTGCGCGCGGTGAGCATGGACGCCACGCCCGCCTGCGCGCGCATGCACAAGGAGCCGCCCAAGTCCGAGGAGGTCGTCCTCGGAGCCGACGGGTCGCTCAAGAACGTGTTCGTCTACGTCAAGGCCGGACTGCCGGACCAAAAATGGCCGGTCCCCGGCAAGGTGACCGTCGACCAGGTGGGCTGCGTCTACAAGCCGCACGTGGTGGGACTGATGGCTGGCCAGGACATCGAGTTCCTGAACAGTGACGAAACCAACCATAATATTCACCCGCTGCCACGGGTCAACCGTGAGTGGAACGAATCGCAGCCTCCGAAGGGTGACCCCAAGGTGAAGCAGTTCCCCAAGGAAGAAATCATGATGCCCGTGAAGTGCAACGTCCATCCGTGGATGCGGCTCTACGTCAACGTGGTCGCGCACCCCTACTTCGCTGTCAGCGGCGATGACGGGACCTTCACCATCCCCGGACTCCCGGCGGGCGAGTATACGGTGGAGGCGGCGCACGAGCGGTTCGGCAAGCAGGAGGCCAAGGTCAAGGTGGACGCCTCCGGCACGGCGAAAGCGGACTTCGTCTTCAAAGCTGTAGAATAGGGTATGGGTTCCTCCCCCCAATCTATGCCGGACTGGTTACATCGATACGCAATATTTGTTGCTGCCTGTACGCTTTTCCTGGTCATCGCCGGCGCTTCCGTGACCTCCACCGAGTCGGGCTTGTCCGTTCCGGACTGGCCGCTCTCGTATGGACAGGTGATGCCAGAGATGAAGGGCGGCATTTTTTATGAACACGGCCACCGCATGGTGGCCTCAACAGTGGGCTTGTTAACGATCGTGCTGGCGGCCTGGCTATGGCGGTCCGACCCGCGTCCCTGGATGAAGCGGATGGGACTCGCGGCGCTGGGCCTGGTCATTGTCCAGGGTGTGCTGGGCGGAATGACGGTGTTGTTCTTGCTTCCCAAGCCGGTGAGCATCGCTCATGCGTGCCTGGCGGAGTTGTTCTTCTCAACCACCTGCGCGATTGCGTTGTTTACGTCGCGCGAGTGGAGGGCCGGACCGGTAGCCGCGGCGGCAGCCGGATGGCCGGCCAAACCGGGATCCGTAATCTGGCTTCCGGCGCTGGTGCTCGTTCAGGTGGGACTCGGAGCGGCGTTCCGGCATAAAGCGCTGGACGTGATTCCGCACGTGGCGGGAGCGTTCGTGGTAGCGGCGGCGTTATTGTTTGCTGGCATTGTTTTCCTCATGAACTACCGCGATCATGCCCCGTTACGGCGGACGGCGGCCGCACTGCTGGCCATCACGCTCACCCAGGTGTTCCTGGGCGTGGGGGCCTACATGAGCCGTGTCGCCACCGCCGACGCTCCTCAGCCGATGCCGGTAATGATCATTCTCACGGTGGCGCACGTGGCCCTGGGCGCATTGACGATGGCGTCAAGCGTTCTCATGGCGATCCAGGTGCACCGCCACTTGCGGCCAGTGAGTGTGGAGGCGCCTCGAATGGGTGTAAGCTACGCGCGATGATTGCGGCCCTCATTGAATTGACCAAGCCACGGATCACGTGGTTGATCCTGTTGAGCACCGCCATCGGATACTTCTTTGGCGTCCGCGGAGAGTGGAGTTGGATGGCGCTGTTCCATACCATGTTGGGGACGGCGTTGATCGCCAGCGGCACGGCGGCTTTGAATCAGTGGTACGAGTGGGACGCCGATGCGTTGATGGCGCGTACGCGTAACCGCCCGATTCCGTCCGGCCGCGTTGCGCGCGGAACCGCACTGTGGTTCGCCGTGGCACTGTCGGTGCTGGGATTCTTCGAGCTGGCGCTGGGAGTGAACTGGCTGACCGGCTGGCTCGGGCTGTTCACACTGGCAAGCTACCTGTTCCTGTACACGCCGCTGAAGCGCAAATCGTGGCACTCGACCACCGTTGGAGCGGTCCCTGGAGCCATGCCGCCCATGATTGGTTACGCGGCGGCGGCGGGCGTGGTGGATGCACCCGCCTGGGCACTGTACGCGATCCTGTTCGTGTGGCAGTTCCCGCACTTCTATTCGATCGCCTGGATGTACCGCGATGACTACTCGCGCGCCGGGATCCGGATGCTGCCCGTGGTCGAACCCGATGGAGCCTCGACGGCGCGCCACATTCTGGCGTTCCTGCTGCTGCTGATTCCGGTGAGCCTGACGCCGTCGCTGTTGTCGATGACCGGCACGCTCTATCTGGCCGGGGCGCTGGTCATGGGGCTGTACTTCCTGCGGGCAGGATGGCGTGTGGCAAGGGAAAAGTCGCTCATGAACGCGCGCGGAGTGCTGCTCGCTTCGGTGGTGTACCTTCCGGTGCTGTATGGGCTCATGGTGGTGGACGTTGGTAGCGCGGTCCTCCTCGTTGCCGCTTGCGGACGGAGCCGGGAACCGTTGGAGTCGTTCAACACGGTCCCGGATTTCACGCTGACCGCCGATTCGGGCGAGGAGCTGACCGCTTCCAAGGTGCTGTCCGGCAAGGTGTGGGTAGCCAACTTCATCTACACCACCTGCCCGGGGCCGTGTCCGCGGACGTCGCGGCAAATGGGATTGGTGCAGTCGAAGCTCGCCGGTGAGCCCGAGGTCCGGCTGGTGTCGTTCACCGTGGATCCCGAGAACGACTCTCCGGCGGCGCTGTCGGCCTACGCCAAGCGCTATGGGGCTGAGCCGGGACGGTGGTACTTCTTCACGGGCTCCAGGGATGTGCTTCACAAGTTGTCGCGCGACGTGTTCATGCTGCATTCGGTGGGCGGGCAGAGCGCGGATCACTCGACGCGCTTCGTGCTGGTGGACCGCAAGGGGGTCATCCGCAAGTACTACGATTCGACCGAGGCTTCGGCGATCGACGGCCTCGTGGCCGGGGTCAAGACCGCGCTGAAGGAGCCAGGCTGATGCAGGTTTCGGACTTCCCTGCCCTGAATGCGTGCTTGAACGCGACGTCGTTCCTGCTGCTGATGCTGGGCGTCTACTTCATCAAGAATGGCCGCCGGGAAGCCCATAAGAAGGCAATGCTGGGTGCGTGTGCGGTGTCGGTGCTGTTCCTGTCCTGCTACTTGATCTACCACTTCCAGGTGGGATCGGTGCGGTTCGAGAGGCAGGGCTGGATCCGGACCGTGTACCTGAGCATCCTGCTCACCCACACCGTGCTGGCCGCGACCGTCCCGGTGCTGGTGGTGGTGACGTTAAGGCGGGCGTTCCGCGGCGAGTTCGCCCTGCACCGCCGGATCGCACGGTGGACATTCCCCATCTGGGCCTACGTCAGCGTCACCGGCGTGGTGGTGTACCTGATGCTCTACCAGATGTAGGGGTTCTCTGGGTACACAAAACTCAACTTCTCGAATCATCCCACCTGGACTGCTCCGGGCGCGGATCCGTTGAGCACCCAGACAGTCTTGTAATATGAATGATATGAATATAATCGCTATAATCGCTCATCGCTCAAAATAATGGCGCGACTCGTCATCTTCATTCTCGCCGTGGTGGCTAATATGGCATCGGCGGACTTACGCTTCCACCAGGTAGACCTGTTCCGCCAGGGCGACGCCGGGGTCCACACGTACCGAATTCCCGCGCTGCTGGAAACGCGGAAAGGCACCCTGATCGCCGTCGTGGACGCGCGTCACGACAAGACGGGCGACCTGCCCGGCCGCATCTCGCTCGTCATGCGGCGCAGTTTCGATCGCGGTACGACGTGGTCGGCGCCCCAGGTCATCCGGAAGGTGGAGGAAGGCGGTGTAGGGGACGCCTCGCTGCTGCTGGACCGCAGGAACGGGCGCATCTGGTGTTTTCACGCGTATGGGCCTCCCGGCATCGGTTTCCCGACGGCGCAACCCGGCGCGGTGACCGGACCGGACACATTGCAGGTCCATGCCATGTACAGCGATGACGACGGCAACACATGGTCGTCCGCAAGCGATATCACCCCGCAGATCAAAGATCCGTCGTGGCAGGCCATGTTCGCCACTTCGGGCACACATTTCGAAACCTCGCGGGGCCGCTATCTGATTCCGATGGTTGTGCGCGACGGCAATCGCACCGTATCGGCGCGCAACGCCTATAGCGACGATCGGGGACGGACATGGAAGATCGGCCCCGCCATCGGCCCGGGCACTGATGAGAGTAAGGCGGTTGAACTGGCCGACGGTACCGTACTCGAGAACATTCGGGCCGGGAAGGCGCGCGTGGTGGCGCGCTCCCGTGACGGCGGGGTTAGTTTTGATGAGCCGGTTCCGGATGCGGCGCTGGTGGACCCGAGTTGCAATGCGGGCATCATGCGCTATCGGCGGGGAGGAAAGGATCTGCTGATATTCACCAACGCGGCGGCAGTCCGCCGCGAGAACCTCTCCGTGAAGATCAGCCATGACGGTGGGTGGACGTGGCCGGAAGGCCGGACGATTCACCCTGGCCCGGCGGCCTACTCGACCGTGATTGCGCTCCGTGACGGAACCATCGGCGTGCTGTACGAGCGTGGGGAGAAATATTCCGCGGAGCGGATCACCTTCGCCCGCTTCAACCTGGAATGGGTCAGAGGACCCGGCCGGACGGCCAATTCCGCAAAACCAAAGGGAGAAAGATGAACGGCATGACTCGATTCAAGGCTTGTTTGTAACCGCCAGGGGCGGGAATCCGCTATGTGTGGGAGAATCCGTCCCGCTGGTGGAACCGTGGTGCGCAACGGTTTCTACCACAACAGCTTTCCGCCCAGGGTCACGCGGCGTTGGGCACTGCCCTGAACCGAGTTGATTTGGCCGAAGAGAGTATTGGTTGGGGAGGTGTTCGGATTGGAGAAGACAGCTTGGTTCAGGGCGTCCTGCGCCTCAGCGCGGAACTCGAGTTTCAGCTTCTCGGTGATGTTGACCCGCTTGATGATCGACATGTCCCAGGTGCTGAAGCCGGGACCGCGAACGCCGGAAAGACGCTGCGGGAAAGTTCGCAGATTCGAAGCGAGTTGCCTCTGTGCGGATTTCTCGAATCCGGCCTCGGTGTTGAAATAGCGATCCACGGTCCGCTGGCCGTCAGGTAAGACGATGTCCTTGATGTCACCACGGAACAGGACGTTGCCCCAGTCAAGCGGCTGCCCGCTCTGGGCTTGGAAGATCCAATTGAACGACCAGCCTCCAGCGGTGTAGTCGAGCACAGCGGGACCGCCGTTGAGCCACCTGCGGCCCTTGCCCAGTGGGAGTTCCCAGATTCCGCTCATGGTGACGCGGTGCGGGCGGTCGAGCGTGGAGATAGCTTCGTGCGGGCGCAGATCCGCATCGTTCAATAGGGTGGTTGCTTCCATGAACTTCGACCAGGCGTAGCTCCCCTGTACCGTGAATCCGCCGCTGAAGCGCTTATCGAAGCGAACCTGCATCGAGTGGTACCAGGAGTAGCCTTCATTGGTTGCAGCAGTGACGGCGGTGAAGTGCGGGTATGGTCTCAGCAACTGGGCCCGCGTCGTGTTGGCCCCCTGCAGGTTCGTACCGGCGAACTCGGGCATCCCAGCGAAGGGATTCGGGTAGGCGCGGGAAAGGTAATCGATGGTGGCCTAGTCGCGTTCCGGAGACTTACTCAGGTACTGCGCGGGCATTGTGTCGAAGGGGCGGTTGAAGCTCAGGCTCGTGCCACGATTGCCGAGATAGCCCACCTCAAGCAGCGTGCGCCAGGGAAGTTCTTGTTGAATATTGAAGCTCCAACGCTGCATGTAGCCGCTGTAATTGGAGGGCAGAAGGACTATCAGATCCTGCCCGAGAAAAGTCCGCAGGCCCAGCGAGGCGCCGGCTGGTTCCCGGATGCCATCCGGGAAGGGATTCTGAAGGGTGCCCCGGAAGGTGAGGCCGTTGTCGTGGGAGGCAACGAGGGTGGTGCTCTGACTGAAGCCCTGCTGGCGCGAGTCCAAGCGCTCCGCGCTGAGAGGTTCGTAGAAGATGCCGTAGCCGGCGCGGAGGACCGTCTTGGGCGTGAATTGGAACGCCAGTCCGATGCGAGGCGAAAAATTGTTCCGATCCGTATTCCAGTGTCCCCTCGGCTGCCCGTTCACGCCGGCGAAGAGCAGACCGCCGATGGTGCGGAAATCGGCCGGCGCTATCTCCGGGATCGGATTCCTCGTGTAGTTGATTCGAGCGGCATCCTGGATCGGATTTGCGGTGGTGAAGCCGTACCCCCTGCTGGCCCGGTTGTAACGCTCAGTCATTGGCGGGTCAACCTCGTAGCGGAGGCCGAGATTGAGCGTCAGCCGGCGTGAGATCTTCCAGTCGTCCTGGAGGAAGAACGCATAGTATTTGGATGTCTCCGCCGACGATGCGTTGCGGTCGATGCTGCCGCCGGCCGGCAGACCCAACAGAAAAGACGCCATCCCCTGGCCGATGGGAGAGGCGGCGGAGGAATCCAGCGGGCCCCGGGTCCAGGTTGTCGCGAAGCTCATGGAGGGCGATACCTGGCCATAGGTGTACGCGTTGTCCTGATAGACGCGAAACTCCCCGCCGAAGCGCAGAGTGTGCGTGCCGCGGGTATGGGTAGCCTGAGAAGAGAGGAAATGATTCTGTGTCTTGGCGTCGCTGCCGCTGCCGCCGCTGAAGCCGAGGCCTGCGTAGCCGTCAATGGTGATGTAGGGCAAAGCCGTCAGACTCGGGTCCAACTGGTTCACCAGAGAGGGGGGCATGCCGAGTGAGGTGAGGTCGGTGCCGAGAGTGAGCGGCCCACCGGCCGCGCCAAAGCGATTAAAGCCATACCGGCTGTTGATCACCAGCGAGGGGTTGGCCACGTAAACATCGTCGAGTGCAAGGCCGCGGCCCCGCCGCGAGAGGAAATCGCCACGCACATCGGTTGGGAAGTCGCGATTCCGCTCATTGTCCTGCATGAAGAGTGTCAGGACGCCATAGATCCGGTGGCGTTCGTTGAAGCTGTGGTCGGCGCGGAGCATGTGCGAGCGGTACACGAGGGAGTTCTGAACGGCGGTGCCGTAATTGTTTCTGCCGTCCGCCGTGCCGCTGGCGGTTGCGGCAGGGTAGGATTGCAGGTACTTTTGCGCCATGGGGTCTAGGCGCGAGGTGGGGATGCGGTTTCCGGCGAAGGGCTGACGGCTGAAGCGGCCTCCGGGGGCTGGGGCTATCGTTGCCGGATCGTAGATCTGATACTGCGAGCCGACATCCAGCAACGAGGAAAAGTCACCTCGCCGCTGTGCGTCAGTGGGAAGGGTGAGTTGCGAAGTGTTCGTGTTGGCGAAATCCATTATGTCGATTCCGTAGGCCCAGAACGTCCGGTTGCGTCCGTTGTAGAGTTTCGGAACCACGATGGGGCCGCTGGCGGTGCCTCGCACCCGGCTCACCTGCTGTGGGGGAACGAGGCTGGCGATCTTCTCCGGCGTCACCGGACCCGTGGAGGGATTGTAGAGCAGGCGCTTGCGGAAGAAGTCCAAAGCCGCGAGACTCTGGTCTGTGTAGTTGCCCAGAGCGTTGCCGTGCCAGGCGTTCGTTCCACCCTTGGTGACCATATTTACCTGCGCGCCGCTGAAATGGCCCGCCGCGGCGTCGAACGGCGCGGTCTCCACTTTGAATTCCTGCAGCATCTCCGGCGGGGGGAAGAAGGACGTTTGGCCGTAGCGCGTGTTGGCGGGGATGCCGTCGATCATGGTGGCGCCCGAGCGGGTCTGGGTCCCGACGCCGCCGATGTTGGAATTGGAGCCGAGGTTGTCGGGTGTCCAGAAGGCGGTGACTGCCTTGGAGGTGATCATCCCGGGAGCAAGGAGCGTCAGATAGGTGGGACTGCCGCTTGGGATCGGGAGATCGAGAAGGCGGCGGCTGTCGGTGACTTGCCCGACCGTCGATGAGGCGGATTCGAGCAGGGGTGTCTCGTCGGTGACCGTAATGTTCTGAGAAGCGTCGCCGACCTGCAGTTGGATGGACAGGTCAACGACATCGCCAATGCGAACTTCAACGGAGCGTGTGTAGCCACTGAAGCCGGCCTGCTCGCAGGCGATGCGGTAGGAACCCGGAATCAGGTTGGGGAGATTGAAAACGCCCTCGGCATTCGACCGGCTGGAAGTTTCGACTGCGGTCTCTGCATTGACTGCGCGCACCGTGGCGCCGGGCACCAGGGCACTGCTGGGGTCCGTGACTCTGCCGGTGATCCGGCCGAAGGCGTTCTGCGCATAAGCAGGGTGGAGGTTGAGGAGAGCGAGGGCAGAGGCGAGGGCGAGCGGCAAATGTAGTTTCACTTCGGCGGGCGGCATACTAACGCGAATCATATCACCGGGCAATTTGTGGGAGTGCACGCCGGCCGTCTGATCGTCGCAGGCGGAGAAGATTCGCCGCGGGAGCCGGAGAAATACGGGAACTATGATGGTACGGACGCTTGCCAATGGGACGCTTCTGATGCGCTACTTCTCCACACTTGCATTTCTGCCTATTTCTGTTTGGGCACAGGTTTCCACCGGAACCATCAACCTCGACGTTAAGGACTCGACGGGAGCCGTGATCCAGGGGGCTAGCGTCTCGCTGCAGCACGCCGCCACGGGTGCGGTTCGCGAGGGTGCTACGAACGAACGTGGCGAGTTTCGAGCATCGTTTATGCCGATCGGCGAGTATACGATCACGGCCACCATGCAGGGCTTCAAGCGGCAGACCGTGCGGGGCCTGACGCTGCGGGTGGACCAGGACGCCAACGTGCCCATCGTGCTCACGCCTGGCGAGGTGCGCGAGACCGTTGAGGTCACAGGTGCGATGCCGTTGCTCGAATCGTCGACGTCGGCCATCGGACAGGTGATCGAAAACAAGAAGATTATGGAACTGCCGCTGAACGGGCGGAACCCGTTCGCGCTCGGACTGTTGGCGGGCAACACGACGCCGATGTTCGGCATGGGGTCAAACCTGCCATTCATCGGCGGCGGCGGACGCTTTTCGTCGAACGAAGTGATGCTCGATGGCATCGACAACAACACGGTGCAGAACGCGGGAGCGGTGGGCCGCGCCGGTATGGCCTACACGCCGTCGGTGGACGCGGTGCAGGAGTTCAAGGTCAAGACCAACAACTTTTCGGCCGAGTTCGGACACTCGGCGGGCACCGTGATCAACGCGACGATCAAGAGCGGGGCGAACGACTTTCACGGGTCAATATTCGAGTTCCTGCGCAACGACAAGCTCGACGCCAACAACTTCTTCACCAACTCGGCGCGCCAGCCCAAGGGCAAGTTCCGGCAGAACCAGTTCGGATTCGCCTTGGGAGGGCGCATCCTGCGCGACAAGCTGTTCTTCTTCACCGACTACGAGGGTACACGCATCCGCCAACAGGCCGGGTCATCGATTCTCGACGTGCCCACAGCGGAGTTCCGCAACGGCGACTTCGCGCGCTACAACAACCTGATCTTCGATCCAGGCGCCCGCCGCCTGGGCCCGGCCAATACGGTGATCTCGACGCCGTTCCCCGACAACCGCATCCCGCAGGCGCGCATCAACCCTACCTCAGCGGCGATCACGGGGCTTGTGCCGCAGCCCAACTTCGGCGCCGCGGGCGCGCAGTCGCGCAACTTTTTCCGCCAGCGCCCGAACCAGTTCCGTGGCGACCGCGGCGATCTCCGGCTCGATCATAACCTCACGGCCTCGAACAATCTCTACGCGCGCTACTCAGTCTGGAACCAGCGGCAGCCGATTCCCGGCGGGTTCGAAGGATTCATCGGGGGCGGGTCGCGGCGCATCGATCTATCGCGCCACGCCGTAATCTCGGACACACACATCTTTTCGCCGCAAATGGTGAATGAATTCCGGTTCGGCTTTGTGCGGCACAACGGGTCCGACGTGGGCGACGCTCCTTCGGGCGTGAGCTTCGCGAATGCGAACCGGCTGGCGCTGTTCCCGTTTCCGGACCTCGGGTTCCCGGCGATCAACTTCAACTTCTCCGGAAACATATCGGGATCGCAGCAGTTTTCAGGCTGGGGCGGCGGCACGTCGAACTACAACATCGAGAACACGTTTCAATGGTCGGACAATTTGAACATCACGCGCGGCAACCACACGTTGAAGATGGGCGCGGATTTCCGGCGGTACCGCTACGAGGTGCTCAAAGGGTCGCCGTTCTACGGCAACATTGTCTTCGGATCGATCTTCTCGTCGTCGTCGGACCGGCCGGGCTCCGGTGCGCCCTTCGCCGACTTCCTGATGGGCTTCTCGTCGTTCTACGAAGGCACGCAGATGCTCGACTGGGGCCGGCACCGTTGGGTGTATGGCGGCTTCTACTTCCAGGATGATTGGAAAGTGTCGCAGCGGCTGACGCTGAACCTCGGCATACGCTATGAGAAGTACACGCAACCGGTCGACGCGCGGGACCGGGGTTCGTTGTTCAATGTCAACACCGGGCGCTTCACGCTGCCCGGCCAGGACGGGCGCTCGCGGGCGATTGTCGATGGCGATCATAACAACATTGGCCCGCGATTTGGTTTTGCATGGCAGAAGTCGCAGAAGCTCGTCGTGCGCGGCGGCTACGGCATCTTTTACGGCATGCGCGACCAGAACCAGGAAACGTCGCAATTTTCGGGGAACAATCCCAACGTGCCAACGCTCTCGGTACCGGTGGTGAATCCACAAACAACAGTGGCGCCTCCGATCAACCTCAACACGGCCATCGTGGCCCAGCCAAGCGACACCACTCTCGAGTCGTTCTCCGCCGCGCGGCCGTTCGTCCGCACCATCCGCACGCAGAAGTTCGACGGCGCGAAGTTCCCCATGTTGCACCAGGCCAACGTCAGCTTCCAGTACGAGCCGAAGGCCAACTGGCTTATGGAGGTGACGCTTTCGGCCTCCCGCGGGCGCGACCTCGCGACTGCCTTTCTCCACGGCAACCAGGTGCCTTTCGAGTATGCACTCGATGGGCGCAACGTACAGCGGTTCCGTCCGTTCCCGCATGTGAACGGCACGGTGCCCACGGTGGATTCAACCGGCACGTCGTCCTACCACGCGGCCAACGTGAAGATTGAGAAGCGGTACTCGTCGGGGTTGAATTTCCTGCTCAACTACACGGTGCAGAAGAACATGGAGACCAACGGCACGGGTCCCTCGGCGTTCACCCAGAACGGTGGCACCAGCTTCGTGTTCGACAACTTCAATCTGTCGCGCGAACGCGCGGTGGCGCCCATCGATGTGGCGCAGATTTTTGTCGTGAGCTACGGATACGAACTGCCCTTCATGAAACAGAATCGCGTGCTGGGCGGGTGGCAGGTGAACGGCATCACGACGCTGCGCGGCGGCTTCCCGTCGGACCTGCGCACGAACGTGCTGGCGCCGATCTTCAACACGTTCAACGTGCCGGACCGCGTGACGGGGCAGAAGTCGCAATTGGAAGACCGTTCGGTGGACCGCTTCTTCAATCCGCAGGCGTTTAAGGTTCCGGGGACGACGCGGTCCACGACGGGCGCGACCATTCAGTTGCTTGGCGACTCGGCGCGGCGCGTGGTGCGCGGACCAGGGTCGGTGAATTTCGACTTTTCGGCGTTCAAGAACACGCGGATCACGGAGCGGTACGTGGTGCAGTTCCGGGCCGAGTTCTTCAATCTCACGAACACGCCGACGTTCTTCCTGCCGTCGGCCTCGGCGCAGAACATGACTTGTATTGGTCCTGCGGGGGCGGCATGCAATACGGGTAACGCGGCGTTTGGTGCGTTGTCGAACGGCACGGCCACGGGCCGGCAGATTCAGTTCGGTGTGAAGTTCTTGTTTTAAGAATCGGCGGCGGGGCTCGCGGCGAAACTGTTGGCGTTGAGATCGAGGCGATGCGGGCTGGCGATAGACCCGGTTACAATCGATGTCATGTTCATGCGAACCGTATTCGCACTCGCTTTGGCCATGGGGAACGCCCTGGCGCAATCATTCACCGCAAGAATCGTCGGCACCATTACCGACCCGCAGGGCGCCGTGATCGCTGGCGCGGAGGTGAAGGCGATCGACGCCGGCACCGCCCGCACACTCACCACAACCTCGAACGCCGACGGCAACTACTCCATCAACGAAGCCCCGCGCGGGGAATATTCGATTGAAGTGTCCGCCGCCGGATTCAAGCACTTCTCGCGCCGCGGAATCATTCTCAACGTCGGACAGCAGGCGCGTGTGGATGTCCGCCTGGACGTCGGAAGCGTGTCGGAAACGGTCGAAGTGGTCGCCGATGCGTCGCTGCTGGAAACGGTCAACTCGACGCTCGGAAAAGTGGTGGACAACAAGCGGATCACCGAGCTTCCGCTCAACACGCGCAACGTCTTTTCGCTGCTCTATCTGACTCCGGGCGTGACCGGCAGTGTGAGCAACACCTACAGCACGGGCTACGGCATCAACGGCGCGCGCAACTCGATGCTCGACATTCTGGTGGATGGCGTGAGCACGGCGCACCCGACGGTAAACGGATTTTCGGGCAACTCGACGTTTCCGCCGGTCGAGGCGATCGCCGAGTTCAAGGTGATGGGATCGAACTTCGCGGCGGAGTTCGGACGCAGCAACGGCGGCATCGTGAACGTGGTGTACAAGTCCGGATCGAACAGTCTGCACGGCAGCCTGTTCGAGTTCATGCGCAATTCCAAGCTCGATGCCAACGACTTCTTCAACAACCGCCAGGGCCGTGCGCTGGGAAGCTTCAAGCGGAACCAGTTCGGCGCGATGGTGAACGGCCCGGTCCGCAAGAACAAGACGTTCTTCCTCGGCAGCTACGAGGGGCTTCGCGAGCGCGCCTCGTCCAACACGCTGACCTCCGTCCCCACCACGCAACAAAAGGCGGGCGACTTCAGCGGAACGCGCGCGGCCAACGGCGCCCAGGTGAACATCTTCAACCCGTTCACCACGCGCGCGCAGGGAAGCGCGTTCGTTCGCGATCCGTTCCCCGGCAACATGGTGCCCGCCGCGATATTTGACCCGGTGGCACGTGCCGCCATCCGCTACTATCCAGAGCCGAACACGGTCACCAACGCCGTCACCAATCTGAACAACTTCTTCAACGTCGGTTCACGCTCGTTTGACCAGGACCAGATTGACGGCCGGGTGGACCACAACCTCACCGACAGCCAGCGGATCTTCGGGCGCTTCTCGTGGCGCGAGAACCTCGACTCCCCGGCCGCCTTCTTCCCGGGCGATCTGCAGATTGCCGAGGGGCGGGTGAACCAGGGAGTCCGGCAGCCATCGGCTTCGATCGACTACACCAATACGCTTTCGCCGCTGACCGTGCTGACGGCGCGCGCCGGAGTGTCGCGCTCGGTGTTTAACTTTGACAACCAGGGACTCGGGTTCAGACCGTCGAGCCTCGGGCTGCCCGCCGCCGTCGACACCGTGGTGGACCGCCAGATGTTCCCCCGCTTCGGCGCCAGCGGATTCGTCAACCTGGGCGGCAACGACCACCGCTTCAGCACGTTCAACACCTTCACGCTGCTCTCGAACCTGTCGACCATCAAGGGCAACCACACGCTGAAGTTCGGCTGGGAGGGACGCCTGATCCGAGCCAACGTGTGGGAGGCGCGATCGGCGGGGACCTTCGGATTCTCGGCCGGATTCACCCAGGGTCCGAATCCGAACCAGGCGAGCGCCACAGCGGGCAACAGTCTGGCGTCGATGCTGCTCGGAACAGGAACCACCGGAAATGTTCTGATCCGCAACTGGAAGAACGTCGCCTCGCAGAGCTTCTATCACGGATTCTACGTGCAGGACGATTGGCGGGTGACTTCGAAGCTCACCGTCAACGTTGGACTCCGGTACGAAGCCGACCTGCCGCGCACGGAGCGTTACAACCGCTTCAACTGGTTTGAGCCCCACGCCGTTTCGCCGCTGTCGGGCAGGGTGCCGGGACTCGGCGAGATCACTGGAGGCGTACGGTTCGTGGGAGTGGATGGGAATCCGCGCACGCAGTTCCACAAGGACCTGAACAACTTCGGCCCGAGGATCGGATTCGCCTATCAGGCTACTTCGAAGACCGTGATCCGCGCGGGCTATGGCCACTTCTTCGGCCCCTCGCGGCAGGGCGCGCAGGGCACCGTGGGACCGTTCGGATTCCGCGTCGAGTATCCGTGGGTTTCCACCGTCGATGGCATCACGCCATTCAACCTGCTGCGCAATCCCTATCCCGAGGGATTCCGCGCGGTTCCCGGGGCAGCGGATGGCCTGCTCACGCAAGCCGGCGCGAATCTGCAGGCTTTCCTGCAGGACTCGCCGTCGCCTTGGAACATCATGTGGAACTTCACGATTCAGCGCTAGCTGCCGAACGGGATCCTGCTCGAGTCGGCCTATGTCGGAAACCGGGGACTGTACCTGAGCCGGAGCGGCGAGGGCGGCATGGAGATCAACCAGTTGGATCCGCGCCACCTGGCGCTGGGGGCGCAGTTGAACCAACGGGTGCCGAACCCGTTTTTCGGGATCGTGAACAATGGCGTGCACCTTTCGAACACGATCGCGCGCGGCCAGCTTCTGCGGCCGTATCCGCAGTTCACCGATGTCCAGCCGCTTTATGACGCGGGCGCGAACTCGATCTATCACGCCTGGCAGAACACCTTCAAGCGGCGCTTCGCGAATGGATTCCTGTTCGAGGGCAGCTATACATGGGCCAAATTGATCGACACGGGTGACAGCCACCAGAACACCTATGACGTTGCCGCCAGCCGCGCGCTCGCGGGCCACGACATCGCGCACCGTTTCGTGGCAAGCGTGCTGTACGATTTGCCGATCGGGAAGGGGCGCGCGCTGAGTACGGGCGATTCGCGCATCGCGGACGCGCTGCTCGGCGGATGGCAGGTGAACGGGATCGTGACCTATCAGTCCGGCACACCGGTCGCGCTGTCAGCGAGCAACACCGCGGGTCTGTTTTCGCCCCGGACGCAGCCGAACAACAACGGCCAGAGCGGCAAACTGACGGGCCGCGTGCAGGACCGGTTGGACCGCTACTTTAATCCGGGCGTCTACAGCCAGCCCGCGCCGTTCACGTTCGGCAATCTCGGCCGGTTCCTGCCGGATGTCCGGAACGACAGGGTGCGGAACTGGGACGTTTCGGTGTTCAAAGAGTTCCGGATCACCGAGAAGGTGAACACGCAGTTCCGGGCGGAATTCTTCAACGCGTTCAACCGGGTTCGGTTCGGTGGTCCGGCAACCAACGTGACGGCGAACAACCTGGGTGTCATCACCAGCCAGTCGAACGCTCCGCGCCAGATTCAGTTCGGATTGAAGGTGCTGTGGTAGTCCGGAGGCTGGCCTGTTGGGCGCTGGCGGCGGCTTTGCTTGCGCCCTGTTGCGCGGAGACGTTGCGGGTGATGACGTTCAACGTCCGGTATCCGGAAAAACGGGACGGAGCGGACCGCTGGGAGCTGCGCCGGGACATCCTGCTGCGCGTGATCCAGCAGAAGAATCCGGACGTGATCGGGACCCAGGAGCTGTTCTACATCCAGGGGCAGTACATTGTTGGGAATCTGCCGGATTACGTGTGGACCGGGAACAGCCGCCGTGGGAACCGCGAGGATGAGCACATGGGCGTGTTCTACAAGCGGGGCAAGCTGCGGGCCATCGAGTCCGGCAACTTCTGGCTGTCCGATACGCCCGAGGTTGCGGGCAGCCAGAGCTGGGGCGCATCGCTTCCGCGGATGGTGACCTGGGCGCTGTTCGAGATCACCGCTACCGGGCAGCGGTTCTACTTCTTCAACACGCACTTCCACCACACGGGCGACGGCAACGTGGCGCGGGTGAATTCGGCCAAGTTGATCGCGTCGCGGGTGGCCGCGCTTCCGGCGGGAGTTCCGTTCGTGCTGACGGGAGATTTCAACGCACAAGCGCCAGAGTCCGATCCGTACAAGGTGTTAACCGCGGATCTCAAAGACAGCCGGCTCACGGCGGCGAGGAAGCTCGGCCAGGAAGGCACCTGGAGCGGGTTCAAGGGCGACACGGCGGCGCGGCGGATCGACTGGATCCTCTACCGCGCCCCATGGACCGTGCTGGAGCACGAGACCGTCACCTACAACGAGGACGGGCGCTATCCGTCGGACCACTACCCGGTGATGGCGGTGTTCGAGTACTGAGCGCTACTTCGGCTGGCGGGCGATCACGCGGTCTTTGATCTTGTCGTAGGCAGCCTGCGGGATGATGTCGCGGCTGACGAGTTCATCCTTGCGCGCGTACGGACGTCCGGCGGCGATCTTGGCAGCGTAGGCTTCACCGATCCCAGGGAGCTTTTCGAGGTCCGACTGAGAGGCGGAATTGATGTCCATTTGCCCGAGGCCCCGGACCTTCTCACCGGCGGTTGCGAGGCCGCCGCCAGTGCCGCGCGCAGCGGCCTTGGAGCCGTCGACTGTCTTGTCGGCGGCAGTGCGGGTTCCATCCACAGTTTTGCCCGCGGCGGTCTTGCTCACATCAGCGGTCTTGCCGGCCGCGGTCTTGCTTGCTCCCACCGTGGCGGTGGTGGCCTTGTCGACACCTTGGCCGACCTTGTTCAGGACCTTTGTGGCAGGACCGGTCTTGGGCGGATTGGTGGTCTGGGTTTCCTGGCAGAGGAGCCCGCCAGCGAAGAAAACGGTTGCGGCGATCGAATTCAATGCGATTCGGGTCATACCACCCGTATAGCACGGCCAGCCTAGAACTTCTTCAGTTCGTCGACCAGAGCTTGAAGACCCTTCCGGCGGTAGAGGTTGGTGAGCCGCTGTTCCTCGGCCGATGGGTAGAGCGCTTTCTGGAGCGTGGGATCGCGGAGTTCACCCCGGCTTGGGATCCAAACTGAGCCGTCGGAGAACTCGACCTGGCTGACGAACCCGGTCATGCCGCCGACTGGCACAGTCTCGCCTGTCGGCTCGCTGAAGCGGAGCGAGGCGTCCTGCAGGACTTGCGTGCGGCCGCCCGGCATCAACGCGGTTTTGGCCGGCACGGCGCCCGCCAGGAACTCGCGGCCCTTCTGGTCCTTGAGGATCCAGCCGATTTCGAGATACCGGACATCGCGCCGGGACCGGTTCACCACTTCGAGTTTCGGCGCACGGGCTTCGCCACCGGCGAGCCGCGCCATGCCAGAAACCGGTTCAACCGGGGCGTCCGGGAAGCGGAGGAACGAAAACTGGACTTCGCGCTCAGGATCAGCGCCAGTGGTCCGTCCGGCGCGGGCGAGCGCGACGTTCAGCCGGGGCATATCCGCTTGGCGCGCGAGCGAGGCCAGGCACTCCTGCTTTAGACCGTCCGTTCCGCGCGCCTGGAGAACTTCTTGGAGGTACTTGCGGTCCCTTCGGGCTTCCATTTCGAAAGCGGTCATGGTACGCCGGGAATCCAGGCGGTTCGGCCCCTGAAAGGAAAGGTCATCGAACAGGACACCGTCCAGCGTCATTTCGACCATCGGACCTTCGTGGCGCTGGACCGGACGCAGCAGGCGGAGGTCCACGCGCAACGGGAAGTTCTCGCCCGGCGCAACGTCGAGGCTCGCCTTGGTGACCGCGGCGCGGCCGCCAGGCGTCACCTCCTGCGAGATCACCATCCAGGAAATGGCGCGGATCTTGCGGTTGCTCAGGTTGCGCAGGGAGAGCGACGTGCTCAGGTTGAGAATGGTCGCGCTGCCGCGGTCTGCGGTGCGGGATTCGCCCCAGTCTGCCGAGATCAAGCCCACCAGCGAGTCAGGCGGCAGATTCACCTTGACCGAGCTTCTGGAGGCGCCCGGTACCGGAGTCTGCGCGTCTAACTGCCACGCCGCAAAGACCGCGATCAGGCTATTCCGCAAAGACATGATGAATCGTTACCTGCCCGGTTTCATCGTCCACGTACCGGGCGTTCAGGCCGCCGTGGGACACTGCGACCGCGGGAATCACCCGTGCCCCACTGGTGTAGGTCAGGGTCATGCCACGCCCGTCACGTTCCATTTCAAGCCCAGCGCGGGTGGCTTTGAGAATCATCTGCCCGGTCACCGGCGCCGAGGCGGCCACGGTGGCTTGGGGCGCCGCTTGCGTCGCCCGGGAGTAGACCCACAGCCCGCCCGTGACGAAAACCGCTACTGCCGCTGTCCCGGCAGCCAGTTGCCAGCGAAACGAGCGGACCCGGGACGGAATCCCGACATTGGCGATGCACTCGGCCGCGGAGAGTCCCAGCCGGATGTTGGCCCGCATCTCCGCCGCCAGAACGTTCCACTCGGCCCCTGGTGGCATCTCTTCGGCCACCGTACGGATGGATTGCCTGCGCCCCCGGAACGCTTCCACTTCGCGCCGGCACTCCTCGCAGTCATGGAGGTGGTGTTCAACGCGGAAACGCTTCCAGAAATTGAGATCGCAGCCGGAGTACAGCGCTAGATCAGGTCTGGAGGGATGGGTCACGTATGCACTCTTTCCAAAAATCGCCGGAACTTGATCCGCGCGTTCGCAATATGCGAGCGCACGGTAGCCTTGGAGCAATTCATGTGGCGGGCAACCTCTTCCGCTGGCAAGTCCTCGACGTCCCGCAGCAACAGGGCGACCCGCTCCCGCTCGCTGAGCTGGGAAAGGCCGAGCTCCAGATGCTGGCTCTGCTCGATGCGCAGAAGCTGATCCTCGGGGCTCTCGTCGTGGGACACCATTACCGGCTCGGGCAGCTCTTCCAGTTCGGCGAAGCTCACCCGTCCGTGCCTGCGGAGGTAGTCGATCGCGGTGTTGGTCGCAATCCGGGACAGCCAGTGCGCTGTTTTGCCGGATTCCTTCAACTGCTCAGATCTCTGCAATGCCTTGATGAACACTTCCTGCGTCAGGTCCTGGGCGTCGGCCGTGTTGCCAACGATCCGGTAAATCTGCAGAAAGATCCTGCGCAGATTGTCGTGAACTAAACGGTCCTGCCAATCTGGCTCGGACTTGGCGTGCTGCGCGGGCAAAGGTTGCAGAGCTTCGCTCATTCGCTCCTCGGTCTGTCCGGTTGCCGCCAGCATCTTGCTCTAGAGAGATTGACGAGCGGCTTTCGGAAACGTGCAACCTTTATTTCGGCGCTATGCTGGAGTTTCATGAGGTCCGTTGCCGTCGCTGGAATTGGGAAGACCCCCTTCGGGGCATTGACTGCCGAAAATATCCGCAGCCTGGCCGTCACCGCCTCGCGCAAAGCACTGAGCGACGCGGGAATCGAGCCCGGCCAAGTAGAAGCGTTCTACCTGGGGAATTTCGCTGGTCCATCGTTTGTCGGACAAAACCATCTGGCGCCTTATATCGCAGCCGAGACCGGAATCACTGGGGTTCCCTGCACCCGGTTTGAAGCCGCCTGCGCCTCCTCGGGCGCCGCGTTCTTCCACGCCTGGTCCGCGGTTGCCTCTGGCATCTACGATACCGTACTTGTGACCGGTGTAGAAAAGATGACGTCGCAGACCACCCCCCGGGTTGCCGAGATCCTGGCCGGGGCCGGAGATACGGCTGGGGAGATGCGGGCGGGCGCGACCTTTCCGGCGCTGTTCGCCATGATCGCCACGCGGCATATGTACGAGTTCGGGACCACGCGGGAGCACCTGGCCGCGGTCGCCGTGAAGAACCACGCCAACGGCGCGCTGAATCCGGACGCCCACCTCCGCAAACGCATCACGATCGAGCAGGCGCTCGCCGGGAAACCCGTCTCGACGCCGCTGACCGTGTACGACTGTTCGCTGGTCAGTGACGGTGCCGCAGCGGTGGTATTGACTTCGAAACCTGGCGCGGTGCGGGTGGCGGGAATCGCCCAGACTTCCGACCACGTGGCGCTCGACCGCAAGGCGACGATTACGACCTTCCCGGCGGTCCGCGCGGCCGGCGAAAAGGCGTGCCGGATGGCCGGAGTCACACCCCAGGACATCGACTTCGCCGAGATCCACGACTGTTTCACCATCGCCGAGATCATCGCACTGGAAGATCTGGGGTTCGTCCCCAAGGGCCAGGGCGGACCCTTCACCGCCGCGGGCCACACGGCGCTGAACGGGCGTTTGCCAGTGAACACCAGCGGCGGACTCAAGTCCAAGGGCCACCCCGTCGGCGCGACTGGCGTGGCGCAGATCTGTGATCTCGTCCTCCAGATGCGCGGCCAGGCGGGCGAACGCCAGGTGGAGCGCCACCGGCGGGGACTGGCGCAGAACCTCGGCGGATCGGGCGCGACCTGCGTGGTCACGATCCTGGAGGCGGCGTGAGCCCTGGGACCGTATACACGGAAACTACGGTCTATTCCGCGCCCGAAGCGTGGGTGATCGAGGCGCCCTACCAGATCGCGATCATCGAGCTTGACTCCGGCGGGCGCGTCACGGCGCGGATCCGCGGCGGTGCGGTGGCCACCGGCGATCGGGTAGAATTCATTGAGCCCGCCGCAACTGATTCCAATCCAGTCCCATCTTTTAAGAAAGCATCTGAATGAAACTTGCTCAACGCATGAACAATATCCTTGTGGAAGGCGCTTTCGCCGTTCTGGTGAAGGCGCGCGCGCTGGAGGCCCAGGGCCGCAGCATCATCCACCTGGAGATCGGTGAACCGGACTTCGACACGCCGAAACACGTGATCGCCGAGGCGCAGAACGCGCTGGCGCAGGGCTGGACGCATTATGGTCCGACGCAGGGCTTGCCGGAGCTGCGGAAGTCGATCGCGTCTTATGTGTCGCGGACGAGGGGGATCAGCGTGGGTCCGGAGCACGTTTGCGTGGTTCCGGGCGGCAAGCCGATCATCTTCTTTCCGATGATGGCGCTGCTTGAGGAGGGCGACGAGGCGATCTATCCGAATCCCGGGTTTCCGATGTATGAGTCGATGATCCAGGTGTGCGGCGCGAAGCCCGTGCCGATCCCGCTGGTGGAGTCACGCGGCTTCTCCTTCGACCTCGACGTGTTCAAGGCGAGCCTGACGGACCGCACCAAGATGATCGTGCTGAACTCGCCGCAGAATCCTACCGGCGGGATCATTCCACGTGAGGACATCGAGGCGATCGCGGATCTGATCCGTGACCGTGACGTGGTCGTGCTGTCCGATGAGATCTACTCGCGGCTGGTGTTTGGCGAGGAGGCATTCTCGATCGCCTCGCTGCCGGGGATGCTCGAAAAGACGATCATCCTGGACGGGTTCTCAAAGACATACGCGATGACCGGCTGGCGCATGGGCTATGGCGTGATGGCGCCGTGGCTGGTGGAGGCGGTCAACAAGCTGGGCGTGAATTCGTTCTCGTGCACGGCGAGCTTTACTCAGCGGGCGGGGATCGCGGCGATTGATGGTCCACAGGACGAGGCGGATGCGATGGTGGCCGAGTTCAAGCGGCGGCGCGATGTGTTCTGCAAGGGGTTGAACGAGCTTCCGGGGTTCCGCTGCCAGATTCCGAAGGGCGCCTTCTACGCGTTTCCGAACGTGGCTGGGGTGGGGATTCCATCGAAGGTGCTCGCCGAACGGCTGTTGAACGAGGCGGGGGTGGCGTGCCTGGATGGGACGGCGTTCGGCCAGTACGGCGACGGGTATCTGCGGTTCAGCTATGCGAATTCGATGGAGAACCTGATGGAGGCGCTGGACCGGATTCGCAAGTTCCTGGGGACACTCTGATGCCGATGTACGAATACCGCTGCCAGGAGTGTGGCCGGAAGTACGAGCAACTGCGGCGGTTCGCAGATGCGGACCGGGATTTGCAATGTCCTGAGTGCGCGTCGGAGCGGGTGGAGCGGCTGCTGTCGGCGTTCGCGGCGCATGGGTGTGGGGGTGGCGGGCGGTTTACTTGAGCGAGGTGAGTCCAGCCGGTCTGGCTGAACCTCCTCGCGAAATTACCGGCAAGTGAGCCCAGCTTCACCGGGCCGGATGGCGGCTGGCCAGGTGGCCGATACAGTGCCAGTCCTTCAAGAGCAAACTGCTTGCCGGCCACCACTCGGCAGGTTGACGGTCCTTAATGGCGTTAACAGTCAGGGACTCAACGTCTGTAGGCGTGTGTGGTTGCAACCGCGGTTGACGGAGCCGCGCGGATTCACAACACGTGTTACAGTGCGGGGTGGCGATGACACGAATCCTTGTTGTTCTCCTGATGATCCCGCTTCTGCTCCAAGCGCAGGGCAAGAAAAAGGGCGGCAAGAAAGCAGCCAAAGAGGACAACCCGGAAGGACCAGCCGCGGTGAACCTCGCACCAGCCAAAGTAGGACCCGGTATCGGCGGAGATGTCATCAGCGACCCGGGCGATCAGTCCGACTGGCCCGCGATCACCTATGCGGCTGACGGATCGCTGTTCGCGGTCTACATTCGCTGGAACGGCAAGGACGCGGACTCGGTCATAGTTCGCAAACGCGATCCGCAAGGGGCCTGGAGCACTCCGGTGACGGTGGATGACGGAAGCTGGGACCATTATTTCCCGGCCATCGCGGCGCGTGGAAACGGCGCGCTCGCCGTCTGGTCCGCGCAGGTAGACGGAAACTTTGAGTTGTTCGCGTCAGCCCTCGCGCCGGACGGCAGCGCCTCGAAGCCCGAACGGTTGACGCGTGCTCCGCACAGCGACTTCAATGTCCGCGCCGCCTCCGATGCGTCCGGCAACGTCACCATCGTGTGGCAGTCGTTCCGTTCCGGCAACGCGGACATCTTGGCGCGGCGGTTGAACGGATCCAAATGGGGACCCGAAGTCCGCATCTCGGCGAGCGATGCAAACGACTGGGAGCCCTCCGTGGCGCTCGACAAGAACGGCGCCGCGTGGATCTCCTGGGACACCTACGCCGCGGGCAACTACGACGTGATGCTGCGATCGTTTGATGGCGCAAAGGCTGGTCCCCTGATCGCGATGACCACCGAGCCCACGGCACAGTTTCATTCGACCGTCGCTGTCGACGGCGAAGGCCGCGTATGGACCGCATGGGACGAGGCGGGCATCAACTGGGGCAAGGACTTCTCCCGCAGCAGCGCCGCTCCTGGCAGCAACGGCCTGCATCATTCGCGGTCAATCGGCATGCGGGTCTACGCGAATGGAGGCGTGCAGAATCCGTCGCCGGACATCAAAGATGTGTTCACGGGCCGGATGATGCGTTACGCCGAGCTCCCGCACCTGCTCGCCGATGGATCCGGCGCGCTGTGGATGGTGTTCCGCCACTGGACCGGCACCAAGCCAAACGAGATCTATCACTTCTACGCGTCGAGCCTTACGGGAAGCGAATGGACTCTGCCACGGCAGTTCCTGAAGAGTTCCGGACACAACAGCCAGCATGCGTCGCTTGCGCTGGCTCCGTCCGGAGATCTGGCCGTGGCGTACTCAAGCGATGGACGCTCGGCGACGGTGGTCCCCACGGATCAGGCTCATGCGCTGCACTACCTGGCGTACGTGTCCGCGCTGCCCAAGAGTGGAGGTCCGGCGGCGGCCAGCTTCACCGGCGCGGCGCTGCCTGCCCCTGGAACCCGTCCACCGGCACGTCCCCGGAACAGCATGAGCGCGGGCGGCAGAACGTACCATCTGCTCATGGGCGACGCCCACCGCCACACCGACATCCGCGGCCACAGCGGCGTCGATGGATCGGTGCTCGACACCTACCGTTATGCAATGGATGCGGCGCAGCTCGACTGGCTGGGAACCGCGGACCACAACGAGGTCCTCGGTGGGCGCTGGCCTGACGGGCTCCGCGATTATCAGTGGTGGTGCGTGCAGAAGACCGTCGATCTGATGACGCACTCACCGGAATTCACCGGAGTCTACAGCTATGAGCACAGCATGGCGCGCCCGGCGGGACACCGGAACATTTTGTTCCTGAAGCGTGGCGCGCCGCTGCGCATGATTGACCGCAACAAGACCGATGGTCCGGACAACTCACCGCCGGATCTGTGGAAGTGGATGGAGACGAACGTGTTCACCCAGTCCGGACAGAAGTCGGTCATCGTGCCGCACACGTTCGGCGCGGGTCCGCTGGCGGACTTCAATTGGCCGAACGCGCGGTTCGATTGCCTGCTGGAGATCTACCAGGGCGCGCGCGGAAGCTACGAAGCGTTCCGGACGCCGGAGAAAGAGAAGCGCGGACCCACTCAGGTCGACGAGCCCGGCCACTTCGCCCAGGACGCACTGGCCAAGGGCAACGTTTATGGGTTCGTGTCGTTCAGCGACCACGGGTCGACGCACAACAGTTGGGCGGCGATCTGGGCGCCCACGCGCGACCGGGCCGGGATCCTTGAAGGGATGTACGCCCGCCGGACCTACGCGGCGAGCGACGAGATGATCATCAAGATGACGGGCGCGGGACGGATGCCGGGCGAGGAGTTCACCGCTCCGGTGAGCAGGCCGCCGATGATCGAAGCGTCGATCCAGGCGCCGGACACAATCCTGCGGATCGATGTCGTGAAGGACGGGAAGTTCGTCTACACCACACGGCCGCTGGCGCGGACGGCGTCGCTGAAGTACCGGGATGGAGAACCCAAGCCTGGGAATACGTACTACTATCTGCGTGTGTTCCAACGCGATACGGAGAAGCCGGATGGGGATCCGGAAATCGGATGGGTGTCGCCATTCTACGTCACCTATCAGTGATGCGGAACAGTGGAAGAGCGCTATGTTCGGGCCGCGTGGTCTTGTTAGATGCTGCTGCCCCGTTGGCTAAGGACCTCTGCGGTCCCCTTCAATCCGCTATTGCGGAGAGCGTTCAGGTACTGCCGCCGGTCCATCGGTGGATGCTTGAGACGCTCTCTGTGAAGACGGGCCGTCTCGATCGCCGCTTCCGGAAACAGCCCGATCAGATCTTGCACGAATTCGTCTGGGCCAATTGTGCGAATTCCATACGGCTTCAATATCGCTGGCGGGAAGTGCTTGTGGTTCAACGTAACGATCATGTCGGCCCGGCTCCGGACCGCGGCTGCCAGTACGTGGCTGTCCTTGGGATCGGGCAGGCGTGTTCTGAACTCCGAATCCGGACCTGTCGGCACCATTGCATCAGGAAACGTCTCTTCCATCAGTTGCCTCGTGCCCTTCAGTCTATCTGCAAGGTCTGGGCGATGCCTGACCAAAGCCCGAATCCACTCCTCGTGTACTTCGGCGGTCCATTTCGGCTTGAACAGCCTCGCCTCAGCTAAGCACAGCAGCAAGTCTCGCAACAGGTACGGAAACAGGACATTGGCGTCCAGGAATGCGGTAAAGACCGGGTCGAGAGCGGAAATCAGATCCCGAGTTCCTGACCCAGCGCGGTGAGTTCGGCCAATGCTGCCTGACCCTTGCTGCCGGATCGCAGACGTGCGACTGCGGCTTGGTCGATCTCTTGCAGGACACGCTTGATCTCATCGTCGCTTCCGACGTAGCCCTGGCTCCAACGGTTCACCTGACTAACCGGAACCCCGAGCAGTTTGGCGCAGGCATCAGGGCCGAAATCTCTGACTGCGGCCAGAAACGCGCTCACGGCGGGTTCCACCGCGTTGACCGAGTCGACTGGTGTACTCGTTGCGTTCACGCCACCAGCATGCGGGTCCGGTCCGGATTAGTCAAGTTGATTCGGACTACCAAATCATCCGATCTGTGTTATGCTGCGGGGTATGCGGGTCCGCAGTCTTGAACCCGGCCTCTTCCGCCTCCTCCGCCCCCTCGTCCCCGGCGAGGCAGCCAGGACATCCCTGGACATCATCGCCGAGCACCAGAGGACTGGGCGAACCATCAGTCTCGGGAAACTTGCGGATCACGCTCGCTGCGATGAGCGGAATGCCCGCATCCACCTGAAATCGATTGAAGACGCAATCGATGAGAAGCTCGCCCAACTTCGCCTGCCCGTCGAGTTCGAATACACCAAGCGCGGACCGGGACGGCAGATACCCATCGACTACCGCGCCGTACTGCACCGCCAGTGGGGCCATTCTGAAAAGTTCCTTCTGGGGTTCACGACCTTCGGGCCGGACGCGGCTCCCGACGTGGACCTCTGCATCTACAGACGCGGTTCCGAGGCCAGATCTTACGCCTGTGGCGGTGTCGAACTCGCCCTGCCGGTCTCAGGCTTGCTACAGGCCCGTGGCGTCCGGGTCAACCATCTCCATCAGATTGAAGACATCTGGCTGGCCCAACGGCCGGCGATCGTGATCTGCGACACGGAGCAGGCACAGGCCCTCGACCGGCCGATGTTCGTCGATGCCCGCCCGGAACCCGCACGCGTCGAACAGAGCACGGGGCGCGCTCTGCGGTACGAAGACCTGCTCGTCACCCGCTTCATGAACTCATCGAGCCCGCCCCAGCCCATTCTCGTCATTGAATACCGCGACGACTTCGCGCCCCTGGGAATGAAGTGCCTGCTCCTCCGCAACGAAGGAGCCAAGGCCGTCTGGCATCAGCTTCAGTTGTGGGACGATGTGCTGCCGCCCGCCCAGTATCAAATCAAGATCCGCTTCGAGCTGATCGACCGGAAGAACGACCTGAATAACCTGGGCGATCCCCAAGTGATCCGCCCCTATCACTTTGACTTGCCTTCACCCGAAGAACCGGTTCTGATGATGCCGCCTGCACGCGAGGGTCCGTCCACACCGAAGAGGAGGAGGGCCAAGGGCGGGTCAGGCGCTTCCCTCAAGAGTACAACTTGATCGCGAACTGCACGAACCGGGGCGTGTAGGCGCGCCCGTTATGGCCGGATTTGCCGCAACGCTATTCGTGACAAGCCAATGTGATGTCTGTCGCGTGAGGTCGCTTCAGTGCACCACCGGCAGGTCGACTGCCGACGAGTATACCGGACCCGTATGCACGTAGCTGAGCCCCTTGTGCGGATTCGGTTCCGCGCGTGGATAGTTGCTTGAGGCAACCTCGATCCCGATCCGGTGGCCGACAGCAAACAGGTTGCTGACCGAGCCCACGTCCACCCGGATCTGGCGCGGCGTCTGCGTCATCTTATCCACGCGCACGATCCCGTCGGAGAGGATGAGCCGGTAGCCGCCCGGATAGAGGTCCACCAGTTTGACTGCGAAGTCCGCGCCCGGCAGCGCGGAGGACACCCACAGCCGCGCGGACACCTTGCCAGTCACATCCAGCGGCACGGTGATCCGGGCCGATTCGAACCGCAGCACGCTGGCCCCCGTGCCGATCGGGGACTGATCCTGCGCGCATCCGGGAATCGTCGGCACCATCGTGTAACGGCCGCCGATTGAAGGCACCGGATCGGCCGGGTCGTGATGGAGCTGATCGACCGCGGGCATCGGCGTTTTCGCGCGAGTCAACTCCCTGCCCACCCGCATGTAGTAAGGAGTCACGCGCGCCGGCGGAGGCCATACCGCCGATTGCAACCATTCGCCGCCGTGCTGGATCCGTCCGTTTGAATCGAGCTGGCCCGGACCTCCACCCATCCGGAAGTAGCGCACCTTCGAGTCGGTCAGCACCTCGAAGGGATCCGATTTGGCCCAGTGGTCGAACCAGTCGAGCGCGAGCTCCCGCACGTCGTAGCCAGCCGTGGGACCGAAGTCCGCCGTTCCGCACTCGGACCGGCCCACCGAGTGCGGCCACGGTCCAAGCCACATCTTCTTCTGCGTCTTGTGCATCCGCGAGAGTCCGGTGAAGTTCTGGATCAGACCCTCGGCGAAGTAGTCATACCAGCCGCTAATGAAGAACACCGGAACGTCCTTGATCTCGCGCCAGGAGCCCTGGGTGTAAAAGCCCTTCTGCTGCCAATAGGCGTCGAGAGTGCGATGCGTGTAGAAGTCCTCGTACATGCGCTGGTGCGAAGGAAACTTTTCAAACAGCGGCATCCGCGCCTCCCACGGCTTGGCGAGCCACGGTGCCGGATCGCGCAACGCGGACTCGAGCAGCGCGCGGGCCTCCGGTTCCTTCGCCGCGATCGGACTCGTAGCCGCCGAGCGCATGATCCAGACGAACCAGCCGAGATTCGGAGCACCGCCGGGATGAGCGAAGTCCTCGAGGAAATTGTTGCCACCCACGTCGGCGAACATCGCGACCAGGTGCGGCGGGCGGTACATCGCGGCGTGGTATTGATCCCAGGCGAGGTAGGAGGCGCCGTTGGTCATCACCTTGCCGTCCGACCACGGTTGAACCGCCGCCCACTCGATCGCATCGTAGCCGTCCATCCCTTCATTCACGAACGCGTAGAAGCTGCCCTCGGACTTGAAGCGGCCGCGAACGTCCTGCGCCACTACCACGTAACCGCGCGAGGCGAAGTAGTTGCCGTGGCCGCGGAGCCCGTCCTTGTTGTACGGCGTGCGGTAGACGATCACGGGGAACTTGCCGTCATCGGCGGGCAGGTAGAGATCGGTGGCAAGCCGCACCTGGTCGCGCATGGCGACCATCACATTTGTCCGGACCACCGGCGTGTAGGTTGGCTGTGAGGCGGCGTGCAGAGCCGCGGCGCCGGTGAACAGCGCGGTCCACCTCACGCGGACAGCTCCCGCGGCTTGTGCCAGGCGAACAGCTCCGCCTTCATGTCCGCCGCACGCGAGCGGTACTGGGTGACCTCGGCCAGATTCCGCATCTCATCCGGATCGTCGCGCAGGTTGTAAAGCTCGGGCATATCGTTGACGTAGAAGCAGTACTTCCAGTCGCCGCGGCGTATCATGTACTTCGCATTCTTGGTCCGGAGCGCGAACTCGGAGTAGACTGGCGCGCCGGGGTTGTGGTCCGGATTGTGTAGAAGCGGCGTGAGCGTCCCGCCGTCGAGCCCCGCGGGGACAGCGATCCCGCACAGGTCGAGCAGTGTAGCCGCAATCGAGGCCTGGCTGACCGGAGTCCGGCACACCTTGCCTTCACCGGTGACGCCGGGGACGCGGAAGATCAGCGGGACGCCAACGCTCGGCTCATAGAAAACGAACTTCTGCCAGAGTCCGTGCTCGCCGAGCATTTCGCCGTGGTCGGAGCTGTAAAGAACCACCGTGTCCTTCTCGAGGTCAAGCTCGCGCAGCGTCCGCAGCACGTCTCCGATGCAGTCGTCGAGGAAGGCGAGGTTGCCGTAGTACATCGCAATCCGGCGCCTGGCGTTGGCCGGATCGGCGAGCTCGGCCGTGGCGGTGGGCGCCGAGATGCGGTCGCGGATCTCCCGCGGCACTCGCGAAAGATCCACCTTGCCGAAGCTGTCCGGGATCTTCATGCCGGCATCGGGGAACATCGCGGCGTGGCGGCGCGGCGGCATGAAAGGGTCGTGCGGCTTGAGATACGACACGATCAGGAAGAAGGGATGATCCTTGGCGAAACGCTTGATGAAGCGGATGCTTTCGCGTGAGACGAAACTCTCGAAGTGATCCCGCTCCTCGATCAGCGACGCGCGGCCGGTGTGGACCAGTCCCTTGCGGTCATCGAGCGTACGGTGGCCCTGCCAGGGGTCGCCGTAGTCGGCCCATAGATCGTCAATCTGCGGCATGCCGGATCCGGAGTTGGCGCGGCTCAGCTCGTCGGCGTAGAGCTTGGTCTTGGGTCCGAGGTATTGATACCAGTCGTTGAAGTCGAGCCGGTAGTCGAAGCCGTGTGTCTGGGCGTCAACGAAGTGCATCTTGCCGATGAGTCCGGAGACGTAGCCCGCGCGCGAGAAGTGATGGGCCATCGTCTTGACCTCGAATGGCCAGGGCGTGCGGTTGGACCAAGTCCGGTGATTGTGCGTGTAGAGTCCCGTAAGGATCGAGGCGCGCGACGGCGTGCAAACGGGATTCGTGCAGTAGGCGGCGTCGAAGCGGACTCCAGTACGGGCGAGCGAGTCGATGCTCGGCGTCCGCGCCACCGGATCGCCCATGTAGCCACAGGAGGACGGGCGGTGCTGGTCCGAAAGCAGGAACAGGACGTTCTTGCGCCTGCGGCCGGCCGGCTGGGCAGCGGACATGGCGGGCGCGGCGGTTGTGGCGATGAACTGCTTCCGGGTCAGCTCAGGCATCGTGCGGACTAGCGTACCACGCCGTTCCGGCAGCGGATCACGGACACGAGGCGAACGCCGACGCGTCCAGGATCTGCGAGAAGCGTGCCGCGTCGAAGATCTCGTGGGGCTTGTTGACCGCGACGGTTTGCTCCTTATCGTTCGCCGCGAACGGGATGAGCCGGAAGTTCGTGGTGATGCTCTCGGTCCACAGTTGTCCGACTATGCCGGTGATCTGAGGACTTGCCCCCTGCGTTCCGCCCAGCGTCGCCGAGTTGAAGTGGCTGGAGCACGGAGCTGCGCACGGCCGCGAGTTGCGCGGGATCGGCGGGCAGGTAGCACCGGATCCGTTCAGTTCCGTGCGGGCCGTAGTTGTAGATGCGGTCATAGACTGCGTACAGGTCGCCAGACAAGGTGGCGGCAGTAAGGCCAATCATGAGTTGGGGGAGGCAGATGTTGCGGTTCGGGTCCCATTCGACGCGGCTCATGACGCTCTCCAGGCCCGCCCCCGCAAGCCGCTGGTACTGCGCCCCGGTGGTGTTGGGCACGGCCGCTCCACCGATCCGGGGAAAGAGAACGGAGTAAGAGCCGGCGCGGAACGGGCTGGGCGCGGCTCCGAAGAGGTTGGAGTAAGGGCCAAGATTCGAATTGGGTCCCAGGGGAATGGTGGTGTTCGGAAGCTGGAGCTGGTAAGGCCCCTCAAGCGGCAACCGCACCGGCGCGAACGGATTGGTGGCGTCGGCGGGGAACCACCTCGTTTTGCAGGTGCCCAGGGGCTGGGGTGGATCGTAGGATGCCGCGTTGTAGCGGTCGGCGGAGAAGTCGGCGCGCAGCAGCGTGCGGGTCTGGCCGCCTTGATCGGAGAAGACCTCCGAGAAAACCGTGCTGGCGACGGTGTATCCTACGTTGACCGTCAACCGCCGCACCTCACTCGAGTTGAATCCATGCGAATCGCCGCATGGGCCTCCGTCCTTTGACACGGGGATGGTCACCGAGTTGGACACCCTTTCGGGTCCAGCCTCCGACTCCCTCCACCGCGCGTAGAGCGCCAATGCGCAGGCGTCCGGGGCAGCCTCCGGCAGGCGGAACCAGATGTCGTCGCCACCCGGCACGTGTGCGAACCGGAGACATCCTTGACAAGTGTGCCGGTGGGCGGTTGACACAAACGAAGGGTAACCAGGGGACAGCGGTTAAGCTGGGGGATGCCCTGGCGAGAGGTGAGCCGCATGGACAGCAAGGTCGAGTTTATCGAAGATTGGCAGGCAAACGACCTGTCATTTTCAGAATTG
>Ga0194132_10002821_pt1 | contig 31814 bp, 26 predicted proteins | sample TA2KigOf80mmetaG_FD_148612 | JGI IMG/M metagenome (GOLD analysis project Ga0194132, IMG submission 148612) | Freshwater microbial communities from Lake Tanganyika, Tanzania - TA2015054 Kigoma Offshore 80m | ecosystem: Environmental > Aquatic > Freshwater > Lake | place: Tanzania: Lake... | reverse complement strand
TGAGCCGCTTCGCTTGATCGATGCGCAGGCCGCCGTACTCCCGTCGCCACCGATAGAAGGTCTGGTCGGTTACCCCAAGGACCTTGCACACCTGGGCCACGGTCTCTCCCCTGGCCAGGCGCACCTCCGCTTCCCGGAGCTTGTTGATGATCTCCTCTGCCGCAAACCGTTTCCTTGGCATCGCTGCCTCCCTTTCCGTCCAGGCATTTTCCCACTTTGCGCCTGGTCTAGTTTTTGGGGGGCAGGTCAGTGGACGGGGAGTCTGAGTAGAGTTACTCTCCCTTCCGAACACAGCCGGTCTTGGTGGCGGCGTGACTTGGCCTCGCAAGGTCAAGTTTTGCTTGCCAACAGGTTGTGGAGTATGGCCATGCGAATGTATAGCCCGTTGGCGATTTGCTGGAAGTAGAAGGCACGGCGATCGTGATCGACATCGCGGGCGATGGCGACCGTGCGTGGGAAGGGATGCATAATGATCGCCCGTTGGCGCATAACTTCTAGGACCTGGTGAGTTATGGCGAAGTCCATGCGCGCAGGATGCTGTTTAGAGGTATGGGCCTGGTCGGGAGGCAAGTCGGTCTGGTAGACGACATCGGCGATGCGGAGAACCTCGTTCAGTTGATCGCCAGCCGCCGATATCTGCGTAAATGAGACACCGTGCCGAGTGAGATAGTCGATGATGTCTGGTCGCATCGCGTGCTGTGGAGGTGCGACAAGCCAGAGTTTCACACCCGTGTACTTTCCGAGGAAGTAACAGAGTGAGCGAACTGTTCTGCTATTTGCGAGGTCTCCCATCATGACCACTGAGACGCCATCGATGCCGTCCATGGCCCGGTAGATGGTATAGAGATCTAGGAGAGCCTGGGTAGGGTGTTGGCCGCCGCCATCGCCAGCGTTAATGATTGGCACTCGGGATACGGCTGCTGCACGCTCGGCAGAACCCTCCTGTGGGTGGCGCAGCACGATCACGTCGACGAAGCTATCCATCATGCGGATAGTGTCTTCGAGCGTACCGCCAATCGCGGCATCGGAAAACTCCTGGGGGTGCTCAGTTGAGACGACGTTGCCGCCGAGGCGCAACATGGCTGCTTCAAATGACAGGCGAGTGCGCGTGCTGATCGAGTAGAACAGGGTTCCCATGATCTTGCCGCGCAGTTCGCTCGAGCCGCCAGACTTGGCTATGTGTTCCATGCGCTCGGTTGCATGGAAGAGGAGGGTAATCGTCTTCTTGTCAAATTGCTGGGCGTCGATGATATGGCGCACGGAAACTCCTAACGTTTCACGAAACGGGTGCCAGCCTCGCCGCGAATCGCTCGCTCGGCGGAGGACAGGCCAGCGATAATTGCGGTCTCGCCGCCGTACTCGAGAAACTGGATGCAGGCGAGCACTTTGGGGCTCATGCTTCCGCTGGCGAAGTGGCCTTCGGCAAAGTAGGTGCGCGCTTCGGTAAGCGTCACTTCGCGAAGCGTCCGTTGCTGCGGGGTGCCATAGTGCAAAGCCACGGCCTCCACGTCGGTCAGGATGAGCAAAATGTCAGCGGCGATGCTTTCTGCTATCTTTTCAGCCGCCAGGTCTTTGTCGATGACAGCCTCGATACTGCGCATGGCGCCATCGGACTGAATCATCACCGGAATGCCGCCGCCGCCAGCGGTGACGACGATGACGCCTGCTTCTGAGAGAGCGCGGAGGGCACGCTTCTCCATGAGGCGCAGGGGTCGCGGAGACGCAACAACGCGGCGGAAGGGCCGTTGTGGGTCTTTGCCGATCTGGCGAATGACGTGGCCGGGAAGCGCCTCATACCTCTGTTTCAGGCGCTCGTCGAGGAATGGGCCGACTGGCTTGGAAAGTGTTTTGAAGTCTGCGTCGGCTGGGTCGACCAGGAAGTGACTCACCAGTGTAACGACGTCGCGTTGGAGTCCCTCGGCACGGAGGTGATTCGTGAGCGCTTGCACAAGTAACGTTCCGATTTGGCCCTGGGTCATGCCGACGCAGATGTCCATAGGCATCATCGGCGCGTAGTCAGCGGCCTCGACCTGCTGGATGAGCAGATTGCCGACCTGTGGGCCGTTTCCGTGGGTTAGGACGATGCGGTGCCCATCATCTATGAGCGGCAAGAGGTGGCGGCAGGCTTGTTCGAGGTTGGCGTACTGCTCGGCGCGTGTCCCGCGCTGTCCGTTCTGCAGTATCGCATTGCCGCCAAGTGCGACGACGATGGTCTTACCCATGGCGCCAATCCGTCACAGCAATTTGTCCAGGAGGCCCATCATTTCCGTGTCGCCTTCCGCGGGAGGACGCCAGTCGATGTGCAGAACGCGAACACCCTGAGTATCGAGGTTTGTGGCAAAGTCCTTAACGCCGATATTGATAGCATGGATACCTGAACGGAGGAGATCCTGGATGCGCGGTTCGCTCATCTGCCCACCTTCCCCAATTCGATCGCAACTGCTGCGGCAAACCGGCTTGCATCGACAGCGCTTGGGAAAACTGTGACCCCGGCCTGTTCCAGCGCCTGAATCTGACGGTTAAAGCCCTGCGCATCGAGCTCAGTGCCGCAAACGGATGATAGCACAAGAAGTCGATTACCCTGGCCTTCGGCCTGCTCACGGGCCCGCTTGATTGCGGGTGCAAGGTCGCCAACTGGGTCAGCCGATGCGCTGAAGCCGAGAACGAAATCAAGCAAGAGGATAGCAGTTTCTGGGTACCGCGCTTCAGCCTCGACCCTCTGAGCGCGCAGGGTGCTGTCAATCATGGGGTGGGGACGACCTACTGTGAATACATCTGCGCCCATGTCGACAAGGGAATGCCCAACGCTCCGGTAAGGGTCAGCGAGTTTCAGCGACCGGCTTAATGGCTCATTGGAATGAACTGTGACGCCTGCCTCACGAAAGATCTGCTGGGCTTGATAGCAAAAGGTGCCGCCGGCGAAAAGCCCGCGGACGTAGCGCCTGTGCGGCCCGATCTCTGCCACTGCGCTGGATACGCTCGGATATGAGCCAGGTAACAGCGTTGGCGCCACGCCAGCCAGGCGGACCGCCTCGCTCGCTGATTCTGTGAGGTCGTGCGCGGGGTGTGGCCAATGTTCTTCGAGGCCGGACGAGCCAAGGAAGCAGGTAATCACCGGCTTCGACATGCTCGCCATACGCTGCCGGATGCGCCCCAGCGTGACCTGCCCAGGAGGCTTGGAGACAAGGACGATGACTTTTGTGTTTGGTTCGGCATCGAGGGCGTCCAGCGCTTGCATTGAGGTTACCCCGCCGACGGCGTCCGTGAGGTCGTGGCTGCCGGTGCCTATGGCGTGGGAGATGCCGGAGCCCATGCGATGGACGAGGGTGGTGATTTCCTGAAGGCCGGTACCAGATGCGCCAATGACGCCAACGGGCCCGCGGCGCACGCTGTTCGCGAAGCCGATGCCGGCGCCGCCTATGATGGCTGTTCCGCAGTCAGGGCCCATAAGCAGCACACCGCGCTCTTTGGAGAGTTGCTTCAGGGAGACTTCGTCCTCGAGCGAGACGTTGTCGCTGAAGAGAAAGACATGCAGGTTCTGTTCGAGTGCTAGCCGAGCCTCTCTCGCTGCATATTCACCGGGTACAGAGATGACTGCGAGGTTAGCGTTGGGTTCGACTCCAAGAGCGTCGGACAATGTAGTGACGGTCGTGCCAGAGTTAGGAGTTTCTTCTCGATTGAGCCACTGGTCGAGATGGTCGAGGATGGCGCGGGCGTGAGTGGAGTCGGTGGCCCGCAGCGCGACGATAACGTCGTTGGGAGCCGCTGGTCCCCTCGCTGCGCTCGCGAACCCGGCTTGAGCGAGAGCCTCGAGGTTTTTTGCGGTAGCCATTACAGCGGCCGCCTGCTCGATTCCTTCCGCAGCGCTGATGCGCTTGGCAACACGCATTAAGAAAACAGAATCGAAATACTGGTTCTGGATAATGGCGTGATCGGTGACCATAGGGGGCCGTGAGCTAAACGCCGTACTTTGAGGCGAACTTCCGCAGCGCGAGTTTGAAGCAGTCCATGGGTGGGCGCACGATGCCAGCGCCGAGATTCGGGTAGCCGGGATCCTTGTGTGCGATAGCAGTGTCGATGACCGGCAGTATGCCGGTCCGCACGACCTTACGGATATCGATACCCACAGGGGCGCCTTCGAAGTTGAGGGCGGGGATACGGAAGTCAGGGCTTGTGCCAGTCGTAATCTTCCGCATGTCGCGGCTCCACGCAAGCGCCTGTTCCGCCGTCCCGCCGACCAGGGCGAGGATACCTGGCGCGCCGCCGATGACGAAGCCTCCCCAGCCGACTGTCTCGGTAATAGCGGAATCGCCCATGTCCCGTCCCGCGTCCGCATCCGAGAAGCCAGGCATGAAAAGGCCGTCAATCTTGGGTGAGGGCGCTGTGAACCATTCGCCGGGCAGGCCAGCGACGCGGATGCCGAATTCCGTGCCGTTGCGCGCCATGGTCGTAACGATGGTGCTGTACTCCACACCCGAGCAGGGGTCTGTTGCCGCCTTGCCGCAGGCCATCGAGACACCGAGGAAAAGGAAGGGATTGTTCGCTGTCCATCGAACGGTGCTCAAAAGGGCATCTTTTGCCACACCCGCTTCTATCATCGCAGGCGTGAGCGCTCCAGAAAGAAGTGACGATGCGGCGTCAGGTCGGTTGTGCAGTTCGTCACCCATCTGCAGGGCGCGAGAGATAATCGGCTTTAACGGAAGGCCCCCTTTGATCGTTTGTAACCCTTTTGAGATCGATGGGCCCCAGACATCACGCCACATGCGGAGGCCGCCGAGGGCCTGTTCGCTGAAATCGCCGAACTGCTGCCGCGCTTCGGCGAGGCGGCAGTATGCCCGGTTCCCCGAAGCGCGGTTCTCAACCACCCAGACAGGCAAAGACTTAGTTATCGTGCCGGCCATGGGTCCTACGGCTTGATGGTGGTGATTTGGCTCGAGTTTTATAGCGCCCGCCGCGAGGAGTTCCTGCGCCTGTTGCGCAGTGGAGGCCCAGCCCTCGAACAGTGTCATCGCGATGACGGCGCCACGCTGTGCGCCGCACATGTTCTGCCAGGTGACTGGAGGTCCCGAATGGGTGACCATGCGTTCAGTGAGTCCTGGTATGACCTGTCCGGCTGGCAGTACGTCAATCAAAATAGGGTCGGCAGAGGTGACGCGCTTTACCACCTCTGCATTTGCGGCCTCGATTTTCGCTTTAATTTCCATATCTTTCCTCGTCCTGAAGATTCAGGTTAGCTTCTTGACTCATGGCAGAGCAGGAGCATACCTGCACAGAAACCCGTCAGTATGTCCCAGCCTGTCGTCCGGCCTATACGCATGAGACCTTCCGCAGCGGGCATCAATCGCTCTTCCGGCTGGGCCGTCAACACTGCGTACGCAAGGTCGTGCAGGGGGCCGGCCCCGCGCCCTTTTATGTGATCGTGGAGGAGCTCGGCACTGATGCCATTCGTTTGCTCGCGAGCTCTTGCCACCATGTCTCTTGCTGAACTGTCGTCCCATGGAAACCGGTCAGGGTAGGCGACGTGTAGCGCACGCAGGGCAAAAACCAGCCCGCCTGCGAAGTCGTCTCCTGAAGGCGTCAGCCCCGGCCCCAACCCAAGAAGGCCCGCGGCCTTCTGGAGTGTATCAGATTGGCGGTTTGACACTGAATCGATAACGCCGCGAACAGACTCACTTCCGGCAAAGAGTTCAACATCGGCGGGGGTGGCAGCGAATGTTGCCGTTGAAGAGACGTAGGCGATGGCAGGAGCGAATCCGCTTGACGGGGCTATGGGTGTGATCGCTTTGAGCAATGTCATGAAGGATGACGCTGCCATACGCGCATCGGTGGCTGACTCTGGACCTACCAACGGCGGCACCCAAACGGGCGCATGGGCCACTTCGACGCTGAAACTTGAGCCCACGGTGAGCCACCCATGATCGAGAGTAATCGTGACGTCGGGGGGCAAGCCCCTGAGGTGGCACGGCGCGATAACCGCGCGGGCGTGAATAACATTCCCTGGAGTTGTCATCCACAACAACTCTCCGGACGCGCTTTGCATGTACACAGCGTTTGGAACTGCGGCGATAACGCGCCCTTCGAATCCGGCTGTCCCCATGGCCATTTGAGCAGTCACGCCTACCATAGTCGCGGCGCTCTGGGACTCGCTCTTCACGGAAAGCGAACTCCGAGGGAGCTTTCGATGGCGGAGGCGAGAGCAAGGATGGCCCCGTCGCCGAAGGGCGCGCCGACGAGTTGCGCGCCGACAGGGAGTCCCGATGACGTTGAGCCGCATGGGACTGATAACGCGGGGAAGCCGATAAAGCTCCACGGGATGCAGTTTTCCGAAAGGATCATGATGTAGCGGTCGCTTTCTTCGAGTGATGGCGCGGTAACTTTGCTCGTGGGCAGTATAAGCGCATCGAAGTCTTGGAAGTGATGCGCCATGCGCTGGGCGAAGTCGCCGCGAAAGCGCTGAGCGGAGAGGTAGTCCACCGCCGTGACGCGGCGCGCCTCGTCGAGCTGCTCGAAGACTGGTTTGGTATAGAGGGCGTCTGTGTTGGGGAAGGCCTGATGAAAGGCCGCCGCTTCACACCTGCTCATCACCATGCCGAGCGATGTGCAAAGCCTGATGTCTTCTGCCGATGGCGTGCTGGTTTCGATCACGTGCACGCCAAGTGCCCGGAGAGCGTCAACGGACCGGTGAAAAGCGGCGAGCACGTCAGGACTTGTGCCGGAGAGGCCATGTAACGCAAGGCCAACCCGAAGCCCTCGCACATTTTTGTCGAGGTATGTGTAATAGTCGTTAGCTGGTCGCTGAACTGTATTGGGGTCCCGAGGGTCCGGGCCTTGGACGGAGTTCATCAACAGCGCAACGTCGCGCACGGTCCGGGCCATCAGACCGGTGTGATCTATGCTCCATGAGAGTGTGACCATCCCATCGGTGGAGACAAGGCCGTATGTCGGTTTATAGCCAACAACGCCACATAGGGCAGAGGGAACACGGATGGAAGCTCTCGTGTCGGTACCGAGGCTAACCAGGCTCATCCCCGTGGCGACGGCGATGGCGGACCCGCCGCTGGAACCGCCAGGGTCTCGGCTTGGGTCCCAGGGGTTGTGGCTTTGGGGTGTCGTTACACCAAGGGCGAACTCATGGGTATGTGTTTTGCCCACGAGCAGGGCTCCAGCGTCGCGCACTCGCGCGACGGCGGTGCCGTCGACGGTTGGCGTCACGCGCATCACCCGGGAACTCGCGGTGGTTGGCATACCGCGAACGTGCAGCACGTCCTTGACCGAGGCAGGGATGCCATGCAGCGGACCCCGAATACGCCCTTGGGCTCGCTCCGTGTCCAGTTCCTTGGCCTCGCGCAGTAACGCATCTTCAGGCGCCACGTAAGTGAACGCATTGAGCGCCGGGTTCCGAGCCTTGATCACGCGAAGGGTCCGGCTCATAAGTTCCACGGCGCTGAGCCGTCCGCTGGCCATTGCTTCGGCCGCGCCTGCCACCGTTCCCTCGGGAGGCACTCGCTTCGTGCCTGACGGCAGCGATGTGATCTTTTGATTTGTATCGACTGCGTAGGTCTCCAGCGAATAGGTGAAGGCGGGCCTACGCGCCATCACATCCACGCGGTATCGCTGAGCGTCTTCGAGTGCCGCCCGGAAGCTATCTCTGGCTGTCATCGCCGGATGCTCTTCAGTCCAGAGATCGCGCGGAGAAACTTCCGTGAATCTGAAACAGAGCCGAAGACGCCGCCCTGCATCTTAATCATGTTGATTGCCGCCAGATAATTGCCTTTGTCCGTTGCGCCCGTGCAATCTTCCAGCAGGAGGCATTCATAGCCACGGTCGTTCGCCTCGCGCATGGTTGTGTGGACGCACACGTCGGTGGTGATGCCAGTGAGCACGATATGGGTGACGCTGCGATTCTTGAGAACGAGGTCGAGGTCAGTGGCGGTAAATGAGCCCTTTGTCGGCTTATCGATGATTGGCTCGCCGGGAAGCGGAGCGAGCTCCTTGATGATTTCCCAGCCAGGCTCGCCTCGCACAAGGATGCGCCCGCACGGCCCCTTGTCTCCGATGCCTGCCCCGATTTGTTTCGATCGCCACAATTTGTTTGGCGGGCAGTCGGAGAGGTCAGGCTTGTGCCCCTCGCGTGTGTGGATGATCGTGAAGCCGAGTCTTCGACAGGCGTCGAGCACTGCACGCGTAGGCTTGATGCCGCTGCGCGTGTTGGCGATGTCGTAGCCCATCGTATCGACATAGCCGCCTTTTCCGCAGAAGTCGTGCTGCCAATCGATAAGCATCAGCGCAGTTGTACTGGGGAATATGTTGCCGTCGTACGGCCAAGGATACGGGTCGGCGGGCACAGTGGTGGCCATGCAACGCTCCTGGAAAAACTGCAGGGCGGCAGCAACGGTGCTGCCGCCCTGCGAACTGCTACGATTTCAGTTTACGATCCTTGTCCAACGACGCCTTCGACGTACCAGTCGACGGTGCTTACAAGGCTAGGATCGGCAACCTGGCCGGCGGCGATCTTCACATTGCCCTTGTTGTCCTTGATGGGACCCACAAAGACTTGCGTCTTGCCTGCCTTGAAGTCGGCTATCTTCGCCTCGACCAGCGCCCTCACGTCGGCTGGGACTGCGGAGCCCCAGGGAGCCAATACGACCATGTCAGTATTCAGGCTGCCGATAAGGTTCTTGGGGTTTGACTTCCAAGTTCCGGCTTCAATGGCCTGAATCTCGCGGGTGAAGAAACCTCCCCAAGTAAAGCCGATGCCACTGATCCAGCCCTTGGGAGCGTATTGCTGTACGGCGGTTGAGTGGAAGCCGACCGAGTAGATGCCGCGTTGCTCGGCGGTCTGCACAACCGCGATAGGGGAGTCGACAATCATTGTGACGACGTCGACGCCCTGATCTGCGAGCGCGTTCGTTGCTGCTGCTTGCTTGCCTGGGTCGGACCACGCGTTATTGAAGATCACGCGCATCTCTGCGTTCGGATTCACCGATCGTGCGCCCAGCGTAAAGGCATTGATAGTGTGGATGATGTTAGGGATCTGAAAACCGCCGATGAAGCCCAATTTGTTGGTCTTGGTCATCTTGCCCGCTGCCATACCAAGGGCATACGAGTACTGATCCGACGCTGCCCAGTAGGTATGGAAGTTGTCGGCTTGCTTGAAGCCCGCGGGGTGGTCGAACATCACCTCCGGGTGCTTGGCGGCGACGCCCAGCGCAGGATCCAAGTAACCAAAGCTTGCTGGAACAATGAACTTGGCCCCCTGCGAGATCATGTTCTCGATGACGCGTGCCACATCGGCATTCTCAGGGATGTTTTCGGCGGAGAGAACCTTTACGTAGGGCAGGTTCTTTTGCACGAGGGCAGCCGCTTCGGCGTGTGCCTGGTTGTACCCGGCGTCTGTCTTTGATCCGACGTGAATGATCCCCATTGTGAATGGGGCGTGCGCCGGGCCAGCGCTAGGCTCTTTATCAGAGCCCCCGCATGCAGTGACCGCCAGTATCACCGCAGCTGCCACACCGAACAACGCGAACCACTTGCTCCGCAATCGCTTCACCATACCTGCTCCTATTTCCCCGGCTGTTCAAGCCGGCTATCTTTCAAGGCATCCGACTGGACTTTTTCAGCCGGTACCCTCAAACACATCTTTCAGACCAGCGGGAACGACGCGACCCTTTACTCGACCAAAGAGCATCAAGACCACGAGGATAAGCACATATGGAATCATGTCAAGCAGGAATGGGGAGACGTTTGTTCCCCGCGCTTGTAACTGCAATTGAACGGCGACCGCTCCTCCAAAGAGCAACGCGCCCATGATCGCACGGATAGGCGACCACGCGGCGAAGATGACGAGGCCAACGGCGATAAACCCGGCGCCGGCTGTCATGCCCTCCTGCCAGGTCTTGGTGTAGGCGATCGAGAGATGCGCCCCTCCAACGCCCCCAAGCATACCGGCGACAAAGAGTGCCTGGTATTGCAGCAAACGCGGTCTGAGGCCGGCGGCAAAGGCCACCGTCTTGTCTTCGCCAACGGCTCTTACTCGCAACCCCCAGGCAGTTCGGTAAAGCAGGAACCAGACGCCTATCGCAACCGGAATCGCCAGGTAGACGAGGAAATCCTTTTCGAACAATGCGTGTCCGACCTGTGGCAGGTTTACGAGCCCCGGCATTTGGATATCCTTTAGACCGCCAATGGGCCTTCCGACATAGGATTTCCCTATGATTGCGGTAAGCCCAAGGGCAAAGAACATGAGGGTTAAGCCAGATGCAAGCTGATTCCCCCGCCGTGTCACGACTAGGTAGGCGAAAATCATGTTGAACGCCGATCCGGCGAGTGCGGCCGCCAGGATGCCAAGATAGGGGTTGCCGCTGGTCGAGGTTGTCACGAAGCCAACAACTGCACCCACAAGCATCACACCTTCGACTCCAAGGTTCACTATTCCTGACCGCTCGCCAATCACCTCGCCTAGGGTTGCATAGAGAATCGAGGTGCCGGATAGCACGGCGCTGGAAGCGACTCCAGCGACAAAAGATTCACTCATATTCCTTCAGCCTTTCTTCCTCGCCGCGCCAGGATAACGAAAAGGATCAACGCCATCAGAATGTTGACAGCCGCTCCCGGCAGATGTTGCGTGATTTGCAGCACATCGCGTCCCGATGTAATGACCGCGAGGAGAAAAGACATCACGACGATCAGCACAGGACTGTGACCTGCCATCCAGCTGACGAGGAAGCCTATATACCCATAACTGGAGGAAAACCCTGGGCTCAGGCGACCTTGGATGGCTGAGGTTTCGGCCATACCGCCGATCCCGGCGATGCCCCCGCCAATCACAAAGAGGATAATGATGTACCAGCCGATTGGAATGCCGTTCCGCTTGGCTGCCTCTTGATTACCGCCAATCGCACGCATCTCATAACCCCAACGCGTTTTGGTAAGGACGAACCAGAAGAGCGCCACCGCCCCCAGCGCGATAAACAAACCGATATGGAGCCGACTGCTGCCTAGATGCGGCAAATTCCCGGCAGCTGGATAAGGTTCGCTCTGTGGGAAGTTGGAACTCTTCGGGTCGCGCCAAACTCCGAAAACGAGATATTGGAGAAAGAACCCAGCCACCAAGTTCATCAGCAAGGTAGAAAGCACCTCGCTGAGAAGGCCCTTGGCGCGGAGGAAGCCGGAAAGGCCAGCCCAGAGGCCCCCGCCCAGGAAGCCTCCGAAGAACATAAGCGGCAGCATGATTCCCATCGGCAGTTCAGGCCATGTCAGCGGCACGAAGGCGGCAAAGACAGCCCCGACATAGAGCTGGCCCTCTCCGCCGACATTCACCATACCGATGCGCGCTGGAATCGCGACAGCCAGCGCGCAGAACATCAACGGTATCATGATGACCAGCACTTCTGTGAACCCGCGCGTGCTGCCAAACGTGGCATGCAAGACATCCCCGTACGTCGCTAAAGGGTTTTTCCCATACGCGGCAAGCAAGATAGCGAAGCCCGCTAACGAGACCACGAGCGGTGCGGCGATACGGAATATAAGGTCTCGGCGCTTTGGTGACAGGACGCCAAATGATCGAACCGCCGGTGTGCCTGCTGTCGCCATCTAGGCCACCGCTCCAGTCATCAATCGGCCGATCGCGTCTCTGGTTGTCTCTTCAGGACGGAAACTGCCGACGACACGCCCTTCACGTAACACGAGGAGGAGGTCGCTGAGCGTGAATAGCTCGTCCATATCTTCGGAGATGAGCAGCACGCCTGCGCCCCCATCACGAACGGTAACGAGCAGCTGTCGGGCAGCGACGGCGCTGGGCACGTCGAGGCCGCGTGTAGGGTAAAAGGCGACAATCAATCTATGCTGCTGCCCGAGTTCACGGGTGAGGACGATGCGCTGCAAATTGCCGCCTGAAAGCGTCTCGGCGGCAACATTCGGGTTAGGCATCTGGATTTTTGACCGCTCCTCAAACTTCTTAGCATCCTCACGAACCGCCTTCCAGTCGATTGAGAGCCCGCCCTTGCGAGCGTACCGTGCTCGATCTGCAAGGGCCATGTTTTCCGTGACCGTCATCGAGCCAACGACGCCCATCCACGATGGGTTCTCTGGAATAACGGCAAGTCCATGCCGTCGCAGGTTGCCAATCGTCCAGTGAGCGGCATCATGCCCCTCGAACCGCTTTGTTCCTTTGAACGGGAGCAGGCCGAGAATGACGTCGCCAAGCTCGCGCTGTCCGCTGCCGGAGACGCCGGCGATGCCGACGATTTCGTAGGGCCGCACTCTGAGGGAGACGTCCTGGAGGTGAAGCTCACCCTTTGCACCCGGCGTCGTCACAGAGGAGAGCTCGAGGATAGAAGTTGCGGCCTCACGGGTCTTAGAGCTGCCGCGATGCACTGCCGGAGGCTCGGAGCCAAACATCATCTCGATAACGCGATGCTCTGTGGCTTCTGCGCGCATGATTGAGTCGACCAAGGCGCCCCGGCGCATGACGCTCATTCGGTCAGCGGAAGCGAATGCTTCGCGCAGTTTATGTGTGATGAATAGAACCGCGTAACCGTCGGTTTTCAACCGGTGAAAGACCTGCATAAGATTCTCGATCTCATGCGGTGCAAGCACGCTGGTTGGCTCGTCAAATATAAGGACCCTGGCGTCGGCGAGGAGCAGTTTGATCAGCTCGACCCTTTGCTGTTCACCAATCGACAATCGCCAGATGCTGGCATGAGGGTTTATTTCCAACCCGAACTTTGCCGAGACCTTCTCGATTTCGCGTGCTATTTCCTTGTGGTCGAGGCGCGGCTTCAATTTGGGCATGAAGAGAGCGACGTTCTCCGCCACGGTGAATGCAGGGATAAGCGTGAAATTCTGGAAGACCATCCCGATGCCGAGGCGGCGGGCGTCTTGTGGAGACTTGAACACAGCTGGCTTGCCCTGGAAAAGGATCCGGCCTTCGTCGGGTTTGTAGTAACCGTACAGGACCTTCATGAGCGTGCTCTTGCCAGAGCCATTCTCGCCAAGGATGGCGTGGACCTCGCCAGCGGTGACGTCGAGGTCTACATGGTCATTGGCGAGGACTGCGGGGAACCGTTTCGTGATGCCTTTCAAGACAACGATAGGCACAGGGCTCGCCGATGGTGCGACGACTTTTGGGGAAGTGGCGCAGTTTGGGATGGAAGTCATGAAAAAGCTTGCCCGAACAATAGCACTATAGTGAATCGATGACGAAACCTACTGTTACAGTCATGTAACACCTGTCGGCGTTCAAGAAATATTTTTGAACTAGTCTAAATTCCGCTGATTGCCATAACGTTTTGCACTTCCCTCAACCGAAAGCCGGATCGTCCAGGAGGGGTCCCTCCCCGCTGGCGGGCTGGCACTTGCAGGCGGCGACTGCTAATAGTAGAATCCTCCCTTGGCTAGCAGTCATCTGTGGGGACTGCTAACACCATCTGTAATCCGTATCATCCAGTAAGGAGGTACAGCTTTGGCTCGTAAGTTGCATCCGCTCGGAGATCGTGTGGTGGTCAAGGCCATCGAACAGCAGGAGGTCAGCAAGGGTGGCATCATCCTGCCGGACACGGCGAAGGAGAAGCCCCAGGAGGGCGAGGTCGTCGCCGCAGGCCCCGGCCGCATGACGGACGATGGCAAGCGCATCGCCCTGGACCTGAAGGCGGGGGACCGCGTGATCTATTCCAAGTACGGCGGCACCGAAGTGAAGGAAGCCGGTGTCGAGTACATCATCCTGCGGGAGAGCGATATCCTGGCCAAGATCGGCTAGGCCGCCCCGCGATCATCTCAGCGCATAAGGAGTAAGGAGGCACAATGCCCGCAAAGCAGATCGCATTCGCAGAAGAGGCTCGCAGAAAGCTTATCAAGGGAGTGGACTCCCTGGCCGATACCGTCAAGGTCACCCTCGGCCCCAAGGGCCGCAACGTGATCCTGGACAAGAAGTTCGGCCCGCCCCAGGTGTGCAGCGACGGCGTCACCATCGCCAAGGAGATAGAGCTGGAGGACTCCATGGAGAACATGGGCGCCCAGCTCCTCAAGGAAGCCGCCACCAAGACCAACGATATGGCCGGCGACGGCACCACCACCGCCACCGTGCTGGCCCAGGCCATCGTCCACGAGGGTTTCAAGAACGTCACCGCCGGCGCCAACCCCATGGCCCTGAAGCGCGGCATCGAGAAGGCCGTGGACGCCATCCGCACCGAGATCAAGAAGCTGGCCACCCCCGTCTCCGGCAAGGAGCAGATCGCCCAGGTGGCCTCCCTCTCCGCCCATGACAACGAGATCGGCAGCCTCATCGCCGAGGTCATGGAGAAGGTGGGCAAGGACGGCGTCATCACCGTCGAAGAGTCCAAGGGTCTCAGGTATGAGACTGAGTTCGTGGAAGGCATGCAGTTCGATCGCGGCTATATCAGCCCCTACTTCGTGACCAACACCGAGCGCATGGTCTCCGCCATTGACGATCCCTACGTCCTCATCACGGACAAGAAGATCACCGCCGTCGCCGATATCCTGCCCATCCTGGAGAAGGTCCTCCAGGTGAGCAAGAACTTCGTCCTCATCGCCGAAGAGGTGGAGGGCGAGGCTCTGGCGACCCTGGTGGTGAACAAGCTCCGCGGCACCCTCACCTGTCTCGCCGTGAAGGCCCCCGGCTTCGGCGACCGCCGCAAGGCGATGCTCGAAGATATCGCGATCCTCACCGGCGGCACCGTCCTGAGCGAGGAGATCGGCCGCAAGATCGAGTCCGCCACGATCCAGGACCTGGGCCGCGCCCGGCGCGTCTCGGCCGATAAGGACAACACCACCATCATCGAAGGGCGCGGCGCCGACGATCAGATCAAGGCCCGCATGGCCCAGATCAAGTCCCAGATCGAGGAGACCACCTCCGACTTCGACCGTGAGAAGCTCCAGGAGCGCCTGGCCAAGATGGCCGGCGGCGTCGCCGTCATCAAGGTCGGCGCGGCGACGGAGGTCGAGCTGAAGGAGAAGAAGGCCCGCGTTGAGGACGCCCTCTCGGCGACCCGCGCGGCCGTCGAAGAAGGCATCGTCCCCGGCGGCGGCAGCACCCTCATCCGCGCCCGCACCGTGCTGGTGAAGGTGAAGGGCGATGACGTGGACGAGCAGACGGGCGTCAAGATCGTCGAGAAGGCGGTCGAAGAGCCCCTGCGCCGCATCATCTTCAACTCCGGCGGCGAAGCCTCGGTCGTCATCATGGCGATCCGCGATTCCAAGGAGAAGGACTACGGCTACGACGCCGAGAAGATGCAGTACGGCAACATGATCAAGCTCGGCATCGTGGACCCGGCAAAGGTCACCCGCGCCGCCCTTGAGAATGCGGCCAGCATCGCCTCCATGATCCTGACTACGGAGTCCATGATCACCGAGGTCAAGGAAAAGAATCCGCCTGCGCCCCCCATGCCCCCCGGCGGCGGGATGGACTACTAAGTCCGTCGGCGTTCCGATCGAGCGAAATCGGGGGCTCCCATCGGGAGCCCCCGATCATTTTCTTGACAGTCCCAGACGGCGAACGTATCATCGGGTTTGTCCCAGGTGCGCGAGTAACTCAACGGCAGAGTGTCACCTTCCCAAGGTGAAAGTTGCGGGTTCAAATCCCGTCTCGCGCTCCACTCTTCTCCCAGATGCCCATGGCCGTGGGAGGCGTTTGTCCTCGAAGAGGTGGGCTTACTTGGGAGGCAGCGCCCTCAGCCACGCGAAGGCCGGCAGCGGCCCTCCGATGAGCGGCATCGCATAGCGCACGTATCTCTCGGTGGGCAGGCCCTGCGCCCTATCGAAGAAATCGGCGGGAAGCAGGCGCTCTTTCCCGGCGACGTTGCCCACCGCTGTCACGCCCGTGACGCAGCGATAGGGCCGTTGGCGCACGCGCTCCAGCGTCACCATCACGCCGCTCTGCCCCTTCGCGGCAAGCTGCGCCGCCGCGCGCCCGGCGGCCAAGGCCTCCCTGGCGTCCACCGGCGAGACGCATTCGGCGAAGGCGCGCTGGATCGTCCCGGGGAGGTCGTAGCGCGTGCGCACTTTCAGGCGCTTGCCGATCACGCGCGAGAGGTATTTTGCGGTGCTGGGATAGTACGGATGGCCGAAGTCGTCCACGTACTCCGGCTCCCCGCTCTCTGCGAGCGGGCCTTTTGGCCCCCTGGTATTCTCGCTCACTACCGCCACGGCGTAGCCGTGCTTCGCGATGGCGCGCTCCACGGCGGCGATCAAGTCGTCTTCGACCAGCGGATGCTCCGGGATGCAGACGATATGCGGCGCGTCCCGTTCCTCGCGCTTCCCTAGGATCGAGGCGGCCGGAAGCCAGCCGGAGTTCCGTCCCATCACTTCGATGACCGTCACCGGGCGGTCCTTCCCCATCGCCTCGGCGTCCATGCCGTCGCCCATGGTGGCGAGGGCGATGAAGCGCGCCGCGCTGCCGTAGCCGGGGCAGTGGTCCGTCTCCAGGAGGTCGTTGTCCACGGTCTTCGGCGCGACGACGACGGTGAGCTCCTGGCCTTTCGCCTTCGCCGCCTTCTCCAGCGTGAGGGCGTTCTCCGCCGAGTCGTTGCCGCCGATGCCGATGAAGGCCGTGACCTTGTGGTCGCGGAAGGTCTGCAGGATCTCCTCGATGTCGTTCGCGCCGATCTTGTGCCGCGAGGTTCCCAGGGCCGAGCCTGGGGTCGCCGCGACGGCGCGAAGGGTGGCGGGCGATTGCCGCCCCAGGTCAACGAAGGCGGCGTCCAGGAGGCCCTGTGCGCCGTGGCGCGCGCCGATGATGACGGCGAAGGCGCCGCTCCGCTTCGCAGCTTCGATGATGCCGGCGAGCGTTTGATTGATGACGGCGGTGGGCCCGCCCGATTGGGTGATGAGGAGTCGGCCCGTTCTCTGTGCCATGCCCTTCTTCTCTCCCGCGGAGCTGCCGCTGTGCTAGACTGCCTGCATCCATTTTCCACCAGGTGCAGCGCGATGTCCACGCTTCCCGCGAGCCGCTCCGGCGCGCCCGCCATCGAGGTCGCCCGCGAGATCGTGCTGGAGGCGGGCGATATCTTGCGCAGGCGCGCGGCCCAGGAGCTGCGCGTCAGCGAAAAGGGGCGCGCCAACCTGGTCACCAATGCCGATGTGGAGGTGGAGAACTTCTACGCCGAGCGTCTCACGGCGGAATTCCCCGGGCACGGCATCCTGGGGGAAGAATCGGGACGGCGCGGCGGGACCGGTCCCTACACGTGGATCGTGGACCCGCTGGACGGCACGCGCAACTATGCCTTGGGCCTGCCGTATTACGCCAGCACCATAGCCCTCACCCACGGCGGCGAGATTATCCTCGGCTTCACTTACAACCCGGTCTCCAACGAGATCTTCTGGGCCGACCGTGGCAACGGCGCCTATCTCAACGAGAAGCGTATCTATGTCTCGCGGCGGAAGCGTCTGGCGCAGTGCACCGTCGGCACGGACATGGGCTATAGCGACGTCCTGGCGGGCCACGCTCTGGACCTCTTGAACCGGCTGTGGCCCGGCATGGAGGCGGTGCGCATCATGGGCTCGGCGGCGCTGGGCATCGCCTACGCGGCCTGCGGCAGGACGGACCTCTACTTCCACCACCACCTTTCGCCGTGGGACATCGCGGCGGGCATCCTCATCACCCAAGAGGCCGGCGGCGTGGTGACCGACCGGAACGGGGGTGCGATGCGCCTGGAGACGCCGCACCTCATCGCCTCGAATGCGGAGCTCCTGCAGGAGTTCCTCCGGCGGAGCGAAGGCCACCCCTGGAGGAACGGCTAGCGGCGGCTACTTCGCCCGGCGGCGCTTCACGAAGCGCTCGATGCGCACCAGGGCCTCTTCGATCTCGTGCAGCGAGACGGCGTAGCAGCACCGCACATGCCCTTCGCCCGCCTCGCCGAAGGCGGAGCCCGGGATGACGGCCACGCGCTCTTCCTTCAGCAGCGCCTCGGAGAAGGCGTTCGATCTCATGCCCGTCGCCTTGATGGACGGGAAGGCATAGAAGGCCCCCTGGGGTTCGAAGCAATCGAGGCCGATGCGGTTGAGGCCTTTCAGCAGGACGCGGCGGCGGCGGTCGTACTCGCGCACCATGTTCTCCACGAGCCTATCGTCCGTGTGTAGCGCCTGCAGCGCGGCCGTTTGGCCTGGGGTGGGCGCGCAGAGCATCGTGTACTGGTGGATCTTCACCATCGCTTCGATGATATCGTCAGGCGCCGCCGCAAACCCCACGCGCCACCCGGTCATCGCGTAGCTCTTGGAAAAGCCTCCCAGGAAGATCGTCCGCTCCTGCATCCCGGGGAGGGAGGCGAAGCAGACGTGCGAGTGGCCGCCGTAGACGAGGCGATCGTAGACCTCGTCCGAGACGACGATGAGGTTGCGGCGCTTGGCCACTTCCGCGATGGCCTCCATCTCGCGCTTGGTCATCACGGCGCCTGTGGGGTTGTTCGGATAGCTGATGATGAGGGCGCGCGTCTTCGGCGTGATCTTCGCTTCCAGGTCGGCGGGCGTCAGCTTAAAGGCGTTCGCCTGGCTCGTCGCCACGGGAACGACGACGCCCCCGGCGAGGACAACGCACGGCTTGTACGAGACATATGACGGCTCGGGGACCAGGACTTCGTCGCCGGGGTTGATGATGGCGCGCATGGCGAGGTCCACGCCTTCGCTCACGCCGACGGTGATGAGGAGCTGCGTGTGGAAGTCATAGGCCACGCCGTAGCGCGCGGCGAGGTGCTGAGCCAGCCGCTCGCGGAGCTCCAGCATGCCGTAATTGGAGGTGTAGTGCGTGTGGCCCTTTTCGATGGAGTGGATGGCCGCTTCGCTGATGGGCCAGGGCGTCGCGAAGTCCGGCTCGCCGACGCCCAGGGAGACGACGCCCTCCATGGACTGGATGAGGTCGAAAAACTTGCGTATCCCCGAGGGCGCAAGGCTTTCGACGCGGTTGGAGATGCTGTATTGGCGTGCCACTGACGTGCGGTGCCTCGTGGAATATATGCTGTTGCGCTACGGTGTGTAAGGGAGGCGGCTGCTGCGCTTGCGGCCCGTGAGGATCTCGCCGTCCTGCTTATACCGCTTGAGAAAGAAGTGCGTCACGGTGCCTTGGACGCCTTCGATGGTCGCCAGCTTTTCGCCGACGAAGCGGGAGATCTCGTAGATGTCCTTGGCGGTGACCATGACGCCGAAGTCGTAGCCGCCGGAGACCAGGAAGACCGATCGCGCCTCCGGGTGGCGAGAGATGCGCTCCGCGATGGCGTCGAAGCCGACGCCGCGCTCGGGGATGACCTTCACTTCGATGAGCGCCATCACCTGCTGCTCGCCCAGCTTCTCCCACTCCACCATCGTGCGGTACTTGATGATCGCGCCGTTCGCCTCTGCCTCGCCGATGATCTTCGAGACGTCTTTCAGCGGGATGCCCGTCCGCGAAGCGATCTCTTTGTGCGGCGTCCGCGCGTCCTGCTCAAGGATGCGGAAGATCTCGCTCTTGTCTTTCATCTCGCACCTCTCTCCTGGGGGAACGGCCTAGTTCACGGGGGCGCGCAGCTTGTGCCAGCCGGTGGTCTCTTGATAGGCGTGGGCGATGCGGAAGAGCGTTGCTTCGCTGAAGGCCGGGCCGATGAGCTGTATGCCCACGGGCAGGCCTTCGATGAATCCCGCGGGCACGGAGATGCCCGCGATGCCCGCGATGTTCACGGGGATCGTGTCCACATCGCTCAGGTACATCTTCACCGGGTCCGCCACCTTTTCCCCGAATCTGAAGGGCGGCGTCGGCGAGGTCGGCGTCACCAGGGCGTCGTACTTCGCGAACGCCTCGTCGAACTCTCGGCGGATGAGCGTGCGGACCTTCTGCGCCTTGAGGTAATAGGCGTCATAGTAGCCCGCGGAGAGGGCGTAGGCGCCGAGCATGATGCGCCGCTTCACCTCGGGGCCGAAGCCCTGCTGCCGCGTCTGCTCCATCGCGTGCCACATCGTATCGGCCTCCGCGGAGAAGCCGTATTTCACGCCGTCGTACCGGGCGAGGTTGGACGAAGCCTCGGAGGGCGCGAGGATGTAATAGACGGCGAGGGCGTAGGGCGTGCTGGGAAGCGAGACATTGTAATCAATGACCGCGCCGAGCTGGGCCAGCTGCGCCAGGGCGCGCTTCATCACGTCGCTCACATCGGCGTCTATGCCGTTGAAATATTCCTTAGGCACGCCGATGCGCATACCTTTGATATCGGTGCGCAGCGCCGTGCTGTACTCGGGGACCGGGCGGTTCACTGAGGTCGAATCGAGCGGGTCGTGGCCTGCGATGGCCTGGAGGACGGCGGCGCAATCGCGGATGTCCTTGGTGAACGGGCCGATCTGGTCCAGGGACGAAGCGAAGGCGACGAGGCCGTAGCGGCTCACCAGGCCGTAGGTGGGCTTAAGCCCCACCACGTTGCAAAAAGAGGCGGGCTGGCGGATGCTGCCGCCGGTGTCAGACCCCAGGGAGAAGAGGCATTCGCTTGCCGCCACGGCCGCCGCGGGGCCGCCGCTGCTCCCGCCAGGAACGCGGTCCAGCGCCCAGGGGTTCCGGGTGGGGAAGAAGGCCGAGTTCTCCGTTGAGGAGCCCATGGCGAACTCGTCCATGTTCCCTTTGCCCAGCAGCACCGCCCCTGCCGCCTTGAGCCGCTTCGCCACGGTGCTATCGTACGGCGCGATGAAGCGCTCCAGCATCTTTGAGGAGCATGTGGTGCGCGTGCCGGAGACGGCAAGGTTGTCCTTCAGCTGCATCGGGATGCCGGTGAGCGGGCCGATATCGCCCCTGGCGATGCGCCCATCGGCATCCTTCGCCTGCTGGAGCGCGATCTCCTCCGTCACGCTGACGAAGGACTGCACCTTGGGCTCCACGGCGGCGATGCGCGCCAGGTGCGCCTTAGTGAGCTCCAGGGAAGAGACCTGCTTCTGCTTGAGGAGGCCGTGGGCCTCGTGGATGGTGAGCGCGGTAAGGTCGTTCATGGGGAGAAAAGGGGAGCGTCAGTCTTCCAGGACGGCGCGGATGCGCAGCTGGTCTTCCTGGTGCTGGGGCGCGTTGCGCAGGACGTCCTCCCTGGGCAGGGAAGGGCGCGGCGCGTCGTTGCGGAAGATGTTACGCATCTCCACGGACTGCGCGGTGGGCGGCACCTGCTCCGTATCCAGCTTCTTCAGCACTTCGAACTGCTGCAGGATGTTGGAGAGCTGGTCCTGGAGGCGCGTGATATCGTCGTCCGTCACGGTGATGCGGCAGAGGGCGGCGATGTGGACGACTTCTTCACGGCTCAAACGCATGACAAGGTTGCTCCACAGAGGAGATGCCGGAATGCAGGCATTATAGCCTCCCCCTTCTGAAGGGGCAACGAGCCTAGCCTCCCGATATGTTGACATACTCCGGATGAAGCGCCTATAATACGGATGTCAGCGTTGCTCCAAGGCGCGAAGTGGCCTCCGGCCCACAGAGCCCAAGAGCATGGGTTTCCCACCTCCCCTTGACTCCCCAAGCTCCACTTTCGTTTAGGTTACAGGCGTGATGCCTAGGTGTTGGATAGTGCGAGCGAACTTTCCTGAAATGCGGTTCCATCCCTTCCGTGTAGCAAGGGCAAGGTAAAGCTCCCACCTCATGTCAAAATTCATCTTTGTGACCGGTGGCGTGGTGAGTTCCGTGGGGAAAGGCATCGCCGTCGCCTCCACCGGCCGGATCCTCAAGAGCCGCGGGCTCACCGTCTCCGTCCAGAAGCTGGACCCCTATCTCAATGTTGACCCTGGAACGATGTCTCCTTATCAGCACGGCGAGGTCTTTGTGACCCGGGACGGCTGCGAGACGGACCTCGACCTGGGTCACTACGAGCGCTTCATTGATGTGGAGCTGACACGGACCTCCAACGTGACCTCCGGGCAGATCTACAGCTCCGTGATCGCCAAGGAGCGCCGCGGCGAGTTCCTGGGCGGCACGATGCAGGTGGTCCCCCATGTGACGAACGAGATCAAGAAGCGGATGCTGGATGTGGCGCACGAAAGCAAGGCGGATGTCATCATCGTCGAAGTCGGCGGCACCGTGGGCGATATCGAGGGCCTGCCCTTCCTCGAGGCCATACGGCAGATGCGGAACGATGTGGGGAAGGACAACGTCCTCTACATCCACGTCACTTACCTTCCTTATATATATGCGACGGGCGAATTAAAGACCAAGCCGACCCAGCACAGCGTGAAGGAGCTCCGCGCCATCGGCATCCAGCCGGACATCATCCTGGCCCGCAGCGATTTCCCCGTGGCGGACGATATCAAGGGGAAGATCGCCCTCTTCTGCGATGTGCAGCCGCCCGCCGTCATCCCGGTGCTCACGGTGCAGAACATCTATGAAGTGCCGGTGATCTTGGAGGAGGCGGGGCTCGGGAATCTCGTCATGAGCCAGCTGCATCTCCACGCCCATGGCATGGACCTTGCCGAGTGGCGCGCGATACTGGGCCGCATGGCGGACCTCAAGGAGCCGGTGCAGGTGGCAATTGTCGGCAAGTATGTGCAATTGAAGGACTCCTATATATCGGTGCGCGAGGCCCTGCGCCATGCCGGCATCCGCCAGGACCGCGATGTGCGCGTCTCCTGGATCTCAGCGGAGGACCTGGAGCAGCAGGCGAACTGGGAAGGCGCCCTTGCCTCCGTCAACGGCATCGTGGTGCCGGGCGGCTTCGGCGGCCGCGGCATCGAAGGGATGATCCGCGCGGCCCAGTACGCCAGAGAGAAGAAGGTCCCCTACCTGGGCCTCTGCCTGGGGATGCAGATCATGGTCATCGAATATGCGCGCCACGTGCTCGGCCTGGAAGAGGCGAACTCCAGCGAGTTCGACCCGCAATCGTCCGCGCCCGTCATTGACTTCATGCCCGATCAGCGCCACCTCGACGCCAAGGGCGGCACCATGCGCCTGGGCAACTACCCCTGCCACCTGGTGCCCGGCTCCATCGCCTCCCGCGCCTACGGCAACGGCGAGGTCATCATGGAGCGCCATCGCCACCGCTACGAAGTGAACAACGTCTACCGCGATCGGCTCATCAAGGCCGGCCTCCTCCCCAGCGGCCTTTCGCCCGATGGGCGGCTCGTGGAGATCTCGGAAGTCGTGGACCACCCCTTCATGGTCGGCTCCCAGTTCCACCCGGAGTTCCGCTCCCGCCCCAACAGGCCGCACCCGCTCTTCGATGCCTTCATCTCGGTGGCGAAGAGCACGATGCGCGAAGGCGGGCAGCACGCTCTCCCGATAGACAAGGCATAGGCGGTCAGGCAGCGCATGAAACTGTATCTGGACACAGCGAACATCGAAGAGATACGCAAGGGCGCCAAGCTGGGCGTCGTCAGCGGTGTGACCACCAATCCCTCCCTCGTGGCGAAGGAAGGCAAGGGCGGCCTTGAGGAATACCGGCGCGTTGCCGTGGAGATCGGAAACATCCTTGCAGGCGCTGGCGTGAACGAGCCCTCCGTCTCGGCGGAAGTGGTGGCGGCCGATGCCGCAGGCATGATTCAGCAGGGGCGCGAGATCGCCCGGTGGAGCAAGCACATCTTTGTGAAACTGCCCAGCACCACGGCGGGCTTCGAAGCCACGGCCGCCCTCTCGCGCGAAGGCGTGCGTGTCAACCAGACCCTCTGCTTCTCGGTGAACCAGGCGATCCTGGCGGCCCTCGCGGGCGCGGCCTACGTGAGCCCCTTCATCGGGCGCCTGGATGACATCAGCGAAGACGGCATCGCCCTGGTGCGGGACATCTGCGAAGTCTACAAGTCTCAGGGCCACAAGACGCTTGTCCTGGCGGCGAGCATCCGCCATCCCCTGCACGTGGTGCAGGCGGCGAAGGCAGGCGCGCACATCGCCTCGGTCCCGCACAAGGTGCTCGAGCAGATGATCGCGCACCCCCTCACGGATATCGGCATGGCGCGGTTCATGGCCGATTGGGAAAAGGTCTCGAAACCGCAGGCGCGATAAGACACATACGAAGGAAGACTCCAGAGAGACGAAACACCGACAATAATCGGCGAACGGGGCCCTGCAGGACATCCCTGCGCACAGGGGCCGCGCCGCCGTCAACCATCGAGCACACATTTCCCGCCTGACACCACGAATCATCGCAGGCGCGGCAGAGAGGCAGCACATGACTACGGACGAACAGACCCCATCACCCATCGAGAACCAGCAGGAGCAGGCCCAGACCCCGCGGGACATCCCGCGCGAGGCGCCGCCTGCGCCGCAGAACGGCAACGGCCCCGCGCCGGTGCACGCGCCGCCCCGGGAGCGGGAGATGCGCCCGCCCCAGCAGCAGCACCAGGGCGATCGCAACCACCGCCATTACGATGAGCCGCGCCGCCAGCACCAGGGCAATCACGGCCATCAGGGCCCGCCGCGCCATCAGCAACAGCACCATCAGCAACACCAGTACCAGGACCAGCCTAATCAGCAGGAGCCGCGCCGTCCCACCGAGATGTCGCAGATGCTGCAGACGCTGGAGGCCAAGAGCCAAGAAGAGCTTGGGGAGCTCGCCAAAGAGCTCGGCGTCCCCAGCTACCAGAGCTTGAATAAGCTCCAGCTCATCCAGGCGCTGGTGCAGATGCGCTCGCGCTCCCAGGGCCTGCACCTCGCCACGGGCATCCTGGAAATCATGGGCGATGGCTATGGCTTCCTCCGCTATAACGGCGTGCGCCCCAGCCCCGGCGATGTCTACGTCTCCCCCTCCCAGATCCGCCGCTTCGCCCTTCGCATGGGCGATTTCGTCGTCGGCCAGGTGCGCCCGCCCAAAGACGGCGAGAAGTACTACGGCCTCCTGCGCGTTGAGGCCATCAACAACCAGGACCCCGAGGTCGCCAAGGCCCGCCCCGTCTTTGAGCAGCTCACGCCCATCTTTCCTAATAAGATGATCAAGTTGGAGATCGGCCCCAAGAACCTCTCCAACCGACTCATTGACCTCGTCTCCCCCATCGGCCGCGGCCAGCGCGGCCTCATCGTCGCGCCGCCCAAGGCCGGCAAGACCATCCTCCTCAAGAACATCGCCGCGGGCGTCACCGCCAACAACCCGGACATCGTCCTCATGGTCGCCCTCGTCGGCGAGCGCCCCGAGGAGGTCACGGACATGGAGCGCTCCGTGAAGGGCGAGGTCTACAGCTCAACCTTCGATGAGCCCGTGGAAGACCACACCCGCGTGGCGGAGTTGGTCCTTGACCGCGCCAAGCGCCTGGCTGAGACCGGCAAGGATGTCGTCATCCTCCTAGATAGCATCACGCGCCTCACCCGCGCCTACAACCTGGCCGTGCCCAGCAGCGGCCGCACCCTCTCCGGCGGCATGGACCCCGTGGCCCTCTACCCGCCCAAGAAGTTCTTCGGCGCGGCGCGCAACCTGGAGCAGGGCGGCAGCCTCACCGTCATCGCCACCTGTCTCGTGGACACCGGCTCCCGCATGGACGACGTCATCTACGAAGAGTTCAAGGGCACCGGCAACATGGAGCTCCACCTGGACCGCAAGCTCTCCGAGAAGCGCATCTACCCGGCGATCGACATCCAGCGCAGCGGGACCCGCCGCGAAGAGCTGCTCCTGGACGAGACGACCCTTCGCCAGGTTTGGCTCCTGCGCCGCATCGTCGCCATGATCGGCTCCGACGCCAACAACAGCACGGAGGCCACCGAGCGCGTCATCGAGCGCCTGCAGAAAAAGCCCACCAACACCGAGTTCCTGGCCTCCCTTAGCAAGGGAGATGTGTAGGGGGCGTGGGTTGCGCCCCGAGAGAGCAATGCTCGCCACAGGCGAAAATCGTTTCATGTAAATTGTTGCGATAATCAATTTCATGGGAAAGATTCTCCTTGCCGTCTTGGTTGCCGTGCTGGTCGTTGGTGCATGTGACTCGGAGGATGAAGCGACGGCGCCGCCGGTGCCAACAGCCGCTCCCACCGTAACCTCAGCGCCTTTGCCCACCGCCACCAGGCCGCCGACTTTGCCTCCGGCCACCGCAACGACGGCTCCAACCGCCACACCGATCCCTCCCACTGCTACAGCGGTTCCCACTGCTACGCCCGTCCCTCAACCCACCTCGACGCCAGCCCCTACAGCCACGCCCACACCGGCGCCGACTCCTACCAGAGCCCCCACATCAACGCCCTTGCCCACGAACACGCCCATACCGCCCACCCCAACAGTGACGCCGACGCCAGCCCCTACGGCCACGCCCACACCGACGCCGCTGCCCACTGCAACACCCATTCCGACCCCCGTTCCGTTCACAGGGTATGGTCCTGTCAGCGGAAGCATTCCGCATCAACCGAACAACAGCACACCGGAGCTCTATTCAAGCGACGTTTCCGTTACCGACTTCACCGTTAGCGTCACCTTGGTCAATCCGTATGATCACTTCGCACAGCTCTTTGATATAGGCTTTCGCTTTAGGGATGACGGCGGCAACTACCACACCGTCTCAGTAGGAAGCAGCGGCCAGTGGGTGCATGATGTCAAGATCGGTACAGTGACAAGACGCGCGCAACAGGGGACGACCTCCCGCATGCTTCAGACGGGCGGCGTGAGAAACTTCATCTCACTCGATGTGCGCGGCTCTGTGGGAATCCTCCGAGTGAATGAAGCGGTTACTGCGCAGTTGAATCTGGCCGAAATCACAGGCCCCGGCAGTGTCTCTTTAGTGATCGGCATATTGACCGGCAGCGAGCGCGCCCTGGCAACTACAGCTTTCGAAAATTTCCGAATCGCACCGTGAGTGAATCACCATCGGGTGGTTCCTTATTACCCCGGATATCCTCGTCCGGTAGCCAGCCCTAACTTTTTCGGCCCCCGAGCGTTTCCATATGTGGACCGCTTCGGTGGAGAAGGCCATATCGCGCTGACCTTGACATAGCGCATGGTTGCCAGTAGAATGGTTTTGTACTAGGTTCAAAAGCGGTTCGGAGATCCTGGGCAGTGTTCCTGGGGATATCGGGAAGGCAAGGCATGCATCCTCGCGACTTCCGATTGAACGGGTTTGACACTTGTGATAGGATTTACGAGGCCTTGCGGAAGCAGGGCCGCTACCTTTTGTGTTGAGAACTACTCCCAGCGGAGACAGTTCTAGAGACCAAAAGTCACTTCAGATGACAGGAGGTGCAACAGGTTCAGATAAGAGAAGGGCTGCCAGCCCAAGAGTTCCGTATCAGGTGCTCAGGATGGGTTCGATATAAAGCGGGACTTATCCCATAGCTTCACCCCAACTGAGCGACAAGTTCGAAAGGAGAAAGGTTTACGTGAGAAAGACAAACATAGCGTTTCGACTCTTCATGGTTGTGGCCATGGTCGCCGGCGCCATCGGGACACTTATCCCGGTGGGCAAGGCTGCGGCCATCACGACCGTTGCCGTAACCGCAACACCAAGCGTTGCGGGTGCGCAGGCTGAATACATCATCACCTTTGTGCATACAGCAGCGGGTCCGGTTGGTTCGACGATTACGCTCACGTTCCCGACAGGGACCACGCTGCCTTCAACCATCGCCAAGACCTCTTGGTTCCTGGGCCAGGGCGCCAATGTCGCGGCGGCGACTGCCGCCAAGACCGCGCCTGTGGCGGCAGACCCTGACATCGTTGTTGACACGACGAACAGGACCGTCCAGGTCCCCGTCATTGCTGGGCAAGCAATTACGGCTGGCAACACTGCTTTGATTCAGATCGCTCAGACGGCCGGCATCCGGAACCGGACGACCACCAGCATCGCCTCCTCGTTCTCGGTTGCCTCCTCGGTCGGTGGCGAAGTCACGGCAACAGGCAACCTCACAACGCTCGCAGGCGCCTGCAACGTTGCAGGCGGCTTCCTGCGCCAGACCGTCTACTCGCCCTCGACGACGACCCAGGGCGGCTCGGTTTCCGTGACAGGCGCTGGTTTCACGCCTGGACAGAACGTCACGTTGAGCAGCACCGGCGCAGTTTCTGGTTCGGCCGTTGCCGGCACTGACGGCAGTGTGGCGATCACCGCCACGCGCTCCGGCCTTGCTGGCACCGCTCCAACCCTCACTGACGGCGCTGGTCTCGCCTGCGCCTCCGCTGCAGCGGTTGGTTTGCTCCCAGACCTGACGGTCATCGCAGGTGGTACTCCGAACTTGACTGACACGATCACGATTGACGGCCGCAACTTCGCTGTCGGCTCCGTAATGGCCATCGGCACTGCGGCCGGCGTCGGCATCGGCCCTGGCGCCAGATTCGCGGGTGTCGCTCAGGCCGCCGCCAACTGGGTCTCTGCCGTCGGCCTCGGCGTTGACGGGCTTCTGGGCACCGCAGACGACACCACAATCGCTCTTACCGACCGGGATACGGACGGTGCAGTGGATGACTTCCGCATTACCATCCGCGCTCCTAGCTCCGGTGCTCTCGCCACTGCCCCCACGAGCGGTGTCACGACTATCACCATGCAGACCAGAACGGCTGGCGTTGACGCTTTGATGAACACGGCTGATGACGTCACGGGTGGCACAGCCACTACGACCGTCACGGTTAACGCCCGCACAGTCACCTTGTCTCCGAACACTGGTCCTGTTGGCACGCAGGTCACTGTTACTGGCACTGGCTTCCCCAAGAGCCAGGCCGCTGCTGGGACGCAGGTCATCGGTATCGCTACCGGTGGCGCCGCGGCTACGCCCAATGGCAACATCCCGACCGATACGTTGGGCGCCTTCACGATCCTTTGGCCGATTCCGGATGCTGCAGCTGCCGGCGCACGCACAGTCACGGTTACGATCCCCTCGACCGCTGGTGATGCCGGCGCAGTTACCGGCTTCTCTTCGTTCACGGTGACGGCTGCTGCGGCCTCCATCGCGATCACGCCGAACACCGGTCCTCGCGGCACTACAGTCTCGATCTCCGGCTCCAACTACGTCGCTGCTGCCGGCGCGACTGCTCCTCCCGCGACTCCTGCCATCGTAGCTGCCGCGCTGACCATCGGCGGCATCCCCTTCGGCGGCGCCGCGGCCATCAACAGCAACGCCGACGGCACGCTCGTTGCGGCTACCCGCACAATCCCCGCAGGCGCTGCCTACGGCGCGAACACGGTCGTCGGCACCTCCGGCACCGCTTCGCCGACGACGTCCTTCACGGTCACGCAGCCCACGATCGCCATCGGCACAACCTCCGGCACGATCGGCACGACGATCAACTTCACCGGCGCCGGCTGGGTCCCCAATGGTGTCGTCACCATCAGGCAAGTCGGCGTCGGCGCCGTTGGCGTTGCCAGCGCGAACGCGGCTGGCGCGATCAACGCCTCCTTGACCGTTCCGGCGACGGCCTTCGTCGCCGGCGGTGCTGGCGGCGACATCAACTTCGTGGCTGATGACACCACGGGCAATTCGACGCGTGCTGTGACCTTCGCGCTCTCGGCTGCTGCGGCGACGGTTACGGCATCGGTGGCGAGCGGCGGCAGCATCACCGTGACCGGCACGGGCTTCCAGCCCGGCTTCGCCGTGGCCCTGACCTTCGATGGCGCGGCCTTCCCGCTGGCGACGCCTGCCTTCACGAACAGCGTTGGCGGCTTCACGGCCACCATCGTCGCTCCCGAGCTCCCCGGCCTCCACACCATCGCCGCCACGGTGAACGCCGTTACCCGCGCGGGTAACGTCACCATCACCGCTGCCGCAAGCGGCGCTGGCGTCCCGGTCGCCACGGCCTCGGCCCTGGCGGTCTTCCCCACCGGCAGACTGCAGATTGCGAACGTCGCCAACGCAGCGGGCACGGCCTTCACGGCCTTCGTTCCCGGCCTGCCCGGCAACGCCGTGACCCAGATCCAGCCGAACTCCGTGATCATCCTCACGGTGAACGCTGACACGACGGTCATCGTCAGCGGCGTGAGCTTCGCGCTCACGGCCAATACGCCGCGCTTCATCCCCGTCGGCAACAACGTGACGATCACGACCCAGTAAGCGACCCTACACTTTCAGAGGCTGCCCCGGTGACGAGCCGGGGCAGCCCTGAAAGAAACATGGCATAGAGCCAGAGAAAGAGGCAGAGACATGACCAAGCTTCGGATAGCGAGCGTTCTGGTGGCCGCCATCATGGCCATCGGACTCATCGCATTCCCATCGGTCGCGTCCGCCCAAGGGGTCACAGTCGTCACTGGTAACGTTACGATTGACGGCAACCCTGCGCCTGCAGGCACCACCGTCCGCGTCCTTAACGGGACCACGGCCGTTGGTACAAGCACGACTGGCGCGAGTGGGGCAAGCGCGAACCAATACAGAATAGACATCACAGCTTCGGATGCACTCAATGGCAAAACACTGAGCGTCGTCGCCGTCATCGGCGGGCAAGATTCGCCCACCACCGGCGCGCCGACCTTCACCTTTGCCGCCAACCGCGTCTTCACGGTGAACGTGGCCGCCCAGACGCCCCCGCCGCCCGCTGCAGCGTCCCTGACGCTCGGCTCGTCGCAGGGCATCAGCGGCTCCGCCGTGAACGTCCGCGGTGCAAACTTCTTCGGCAACAGCGTTGTGACCATCACGGTCGGCGCCCAGACCGTTACGCGCACGGCGGCCACCTCCGCTACCGGCGCCTTTGATACGACGATTGCCGTATCCGGCTCCGTCGGCGCGGTGACCATCACGGCCATTGATGCTCGCAACCGCACTGCCCAGGCAACCTTCACTGTGGCCCAGACGCAGGGCATCCCTGGCGCTACAGGCGCCGCTGGTCCTCAGGGTCCCGCTGGTCCCGCCGGCGCTGCCGGCGCCGCTGGCCCTGCCGGCCCTGCCGGCCCTGCCGGCGCCGCTGGCGCCGCTGGTGCTCGCGGTCCCGCCGGTGAGAACGGCGCTGACGGTGAGGACGCCTCGTCCGCACTGGGCGTCGTCGCCCTCATCCTCTCCATCGTTGCCATCGCCGGTGTCGGCTTCGGCATGATGCGTGGCGGGATGAAGAAGAAGGAAGGCAAGATGTAAGCTGTTCGGCGCAAGCTGAACGCTTTGAAAGGCCCCCTGAGCAATCAGGGGGCCTTTCTTTTTCTTTCCTGTATGGCAGTGTCTCCAAGCCTTTGACATTCCCGGAGCACGCACCTCTCGCTTCTTGGGAAACTCGTGACCGAAATTGTCCCCGGCCGATTCAGTGCGTTCAGTGTTTTCAGTGGATAGACAGGCCCTCTTACCATTTTTGCGCGATGTGGCATAATAGGCGAATGTAGGAGGAATTCATGAAATCTATTACTGGTATCCGTTTCGCTCTATTCCTTGTTCTTCTGCTCGTCCTCGCCCTGCCTGCAACGGCCCTTGCCCAGGGCGGTGTCACCGTCGTCACCGGCAACGTGACGCTGGATGGCGCGCCCGCCCCCGCGGGGACCTCCGTCCGCATCTCCCGGGGCGCGACGGTAGTGATAACGGTGCAGACCGGCGCCGCTTCAGGCTCCACCTCCGATTTCTACCGGGCCGATATCACCGCATCCGGCGACCTGGAGGGCCAGGTCTTGACCGTGCAGGTGGTGGTGAACGGCGTTGCCTCCCCTGCGACGGGCGCGCCCACCTTCACCTTCGCCGGGAACCGCGTGTTCACCGTGAACGTCACCGTCACCAGCGCGCCTCCGCCTCCCGCCGCTCCCGCGGCGATCACATTGACACCCTCCACCGGTGTTGTGGCCACGGTGAGCGGGCAGAACTTCACCGCGAACTCCCTGGTGACCGTGCGCGCCGGGACAACGACCCTGGCGGTGGAGACGACGAATGCCACCGGCGCCTTCTTCGCGGCCATCGCCGCCCCTTCGCTCACCCCTGGCGCCATCACCATCACCGCCACGGATGCGGCGAATAGATCCGCCGGAGCGCAGTTGACCGTCCCGAATCTCACGGGCCCTGCCGGCCCTGCAGGCGCGGCGGGCGCAGCAGG
>Ga0194132_10002816_pt1 | contig 31849 bp, 23 predicted proteins | sample TA2KigOf80mmetaG_FD_148612 | JGI IMG/M metagenome (GOLD analysis project Ga0194132, IMG submission 148612) | Freshwater microbial communities from Lake Tanganyika, Tanzania - TA2015054 Kigoma Offshore 80m | ecosystem: Environmental > Aquatic > Freshwater > Lake | place: Tanzania: Lake... | reverse complement strand
TCTTTCGCCCACGTCTCAATGTCGTAGCCGATCCGCCTGCAGGCCTCCAGACTGGCGGCGACTCGGATAGCGACGTAGAAGGGCCTGCCGCGCTTTTTGGCGATCTCGTCCGTCATCCTGCGGATGGCGCGCTGGAGGTCGGTGATGGCGTAGCGCAGGCGGTACTCGTCGTTGTTGGGCAGGTGGAACGCGTGGCGCTGCCAGTCGAGCTCCACTCCGTCCCAGTCCGCAAGCATGCAGGCCTCTTTGACGTGCTGTAGACGGTGCTCTCGGACCTCCGGTATCGGCATGTTCCATGACGTTGTCGCCCAGTTCGGCGCGGCCTTCCCTAGAAGCCACTCCGGGTGGTCCTTGCGGAACTGCGTGAGGCTCCCGGTGACCGTCTTCTGCATCTTCTCCAGGTCCGTGATCGTCCAGAAGTGCTGGTCGTTCATGCGGATGGATGGGTACACAGCCATCCCGAGCTCGCGGCCACGCTTCACCAGGGGCGCGTACGGATCTATCCCCTGCTCGAATAGGGACCGGATGTTCTCGGTGTCCCGCATCTCCAGAACGGAATCGTACCGCCGGTTGACGGAGTCGCCGACGAACTGCATGGTCTTCGACGGCCACGAAGACTCGTGAGTGCCAAGGCACCAGAAGAGCGCGTCGGTCTCGGTGTCCTTGAGCGGCGCGTAGACCTTTTCGAGGAACTTTTCCAGTGTGGGAGGGTACTCGTTGTACTGGTGGGGCGCGCCGTCCCAGTTATAGATGATGCGGTATGCAGGGGCGGCCTGGCGGGCGGATGCGGCAGTGCCGCCGGAGCGAGACTGTGCCATTGCGGAACACTCCTGTTGGAATTCTGGTGTTGCCCGGAACGGCGCGATGGATTTCGCGCGGGCTACGGTGAGTCATGGAGGATGGTACGGCGGTACGGCGGGTAAAACAAGCGGCCCCGGCGATTGCCGGGGCCTCTGAAGTTACGAATTCACCGAATCGACTACCTGCTTGTCAGGCGGATGCGCGGGTCAACGACGACGAGCATCAGGTCGGACACGAGCACGCCGACGAGTGTCAGCGAGGACAGGAGCAGGAAGATGCTGCCCGCCAGATACATGTCCTGCTGCGTGAGCGCCGCCAGCATGAGCGGGCCGAGTGTCGGCAGGCTCAACACGATCGAGACGATTGCCTCGCCGCCGATCAGGCCGGGCAGGATACCGCCGAAGCCGGAGATCATGGGGTTGACGGCCACGCGCAGCGGGTACTTGATGACCAGGCGCCAGTAAGGCACGCCCTTGGCCCTGGCAGTGATGACGTACGGCTTGGATAGCTCGTCCATGAGGTTGTTTCGCAGGATACGGACGCCGCCCGCCATACCGTTCGTGCCGATAACGACGCCCGGGATGATCAGGTGCTTCAGGAGGTCGATCACGCGGCCGACGCTCCATGGAGCGTTAACGTAATGGCCTGAGAAGAGGCCGCCCACGCTCATATCAAAGTAGGCGAAGAAGACGTACATCATGACAAGGCCTAACAAGAAGTCTGGTAGCGCCAGTCCCGTAAAGCCTAATAACGTAAATACATAGTCACTGAATGTATGCGCTCTTACCGCAGAGTATATCCCGATCGGGACTGAGAACCCCCATACAAGGATACTTGTAAAGGCTGATAACGCGATTGAGAATTGCAATCTGTCCGCCAGCAGCGACTTGATGGTCTTCTGCCTTGCGAACGAGTAACCGAAGTCGAGCTGGAAGATGATGCGGGAGACCCAGAACCAGAACTGGACAAGCATCGGGCGGTTCAGGCCGTAGTAGTCGCGAATGGCGTCAGCCTGCTCGCGGCTGATCTCGTCACCCTCTGCTCGAAGCTGCTGGATATACGTATCTACGTAGTCGCCTTGCGGCAGCTGAATGATCACAAAGGAGAGGAATGCGATCGCACACAGGGTAAACGCGCCCAGCAGCGTTCGCATGACGATATAGTTCAACATCTGGCGTGCTCCTCACTGACCACAACTGATTCGGGCAAAGGCTGGCTTATGCCACTTGCGGAGAGACTACCACAAAAGGGAGCGCCACTACAAGCCAACTGCCAGATGAATTTCGTAACCGGCAATATTTGGCATATACGCACTGTTTCCAGTCCGTCCTCTCAATCTAGGCGACGAAATCCCGCAGCTGGTTAACGATCGCCGGGGTGCGAAGGCGCTTGAGCGCGCGCCGCTCTATCTGCCTGATGCGCTCGCGGGTTACACCGAACTCTTCGCCTATCTGTTCCAGCGTATAGGGGCGTCCGTCCTCGAAGCCGAAGCGGAGCTGCAGCACCCTCGCCTCCCTATCGGAAAGCATCTTCAGTACGGAAACGATCTGGTCTCGCAAGATCTCGTTCGACGTGGTATCGAACGGCATCATGGCGTTGGTATCCTCGATAAATTCTCCGAGCTGCCCTTCTCCCTGCTCGCCGACCGGGCTCTCCAGGGAGATTGTGTCCTGGGCCAGGCCCATTATCTCCCTTATCTTGTCGGACGACATTCCCGAGCGGACGGCCACCTCCTCGGGAGTGGGGTCCCGGCCAAGCTCCTGCAGGAGCGAGCGGCTGACCCGCATGACGCGGTTCATCGTCTCGACCATGTGAACGGGGATGCGAATTGTGCGCGACTGGTCGGCAATGGCCCTGCTGATCGCCTGGCGGATCCACCAGGTTGCGTACGTGCTCACCTTGTACCCGCGGCGGTAATCGAACTTCTCAATGGCCCACATGAGGCCGGTGTTCCCTTCCTGGATAAGGTCCAGGAGCGTCATGCCGCGTCCAACATGCTTTTTGGCAACGCTAACCACCAGTCGCAGGTTTGCCTCAGCCAGGTATTGCTGGGCCCGGAAGCCCTCGCATTTGGTCCGCTCAAAGTAGCCGCGTAGCTGCAGCTCCAGACACAAGGCCTCCGCGAAGAACGCCGGCGAGCTGCAAACGATGTCCAGGTCGGACAGGGAGGTTGGCTCCGGCAGGAGCGCAAGGACGGACGGAGGCACCAGACGGGTGTCGAGTGAGAGTACCAGGAGGTCTTCCCGCGCCTCGTCGGGCGTGCGGCCGGTGGCCGAGCCAACGGCGGCGACGAGCGACTCAGTCAGCTCACCGTCAAGCGATCGGTGCCACTCAGGAGACTCCACAATATCCTGAGTAGTGATCGGCCCGGTCCAGCCTGAAAGGGCGGCGACCGCCTCGGTAATCGGGGCAGCGGCGGCTACGCGCCTGAGCATTCGCAGTGCGCAGAAAGTGGCGGACGGAGCACCGCCCTCTTCGGCCCTCAGAATATCCTCGAGGGCGCGCACATGCTTTGCGGATTCCATACTGCGTGCGAGGCGCTGCTCCTCATCCGCCGTGAGGAGACCTATGCGACCGATCTCCCTGAGGTACATGCGGACCGGGTCGTTGATGAAGTCAGAGACGCCAAGGTTGGCTGCCGGCGCGATGGACTCCACATCCGCCTCTATCTCCTCCGGAGTGGGCACATGGGAATTCTCAGCGGTTTGCTCCATGACCCCTATCTGCTCATTGCTCACGATACCCCTTTCTGTTCACGTTGATTGCCGTGCCGTTGTGCGGGCGGTCGGCAGGACTAGGCGCGGGTATTGAATGAGGAAGAGGATAGCTATGAGTTATAGCCGGTACATCGCCCAAGAGACTAAGCGGCATTGCCCGAAAGGACTATTGAGAACTAATCCAAACGGATAATAAGGCACGTTCGCGCGAGGGAAGGCAGAAGACTTACCTGGAGTCGGGGACGGGCGGATTGGGAGCGACTGAAGGCCGTGGCGGGACCTCGGGCGTTTCGCCCCTGGTCACACCCACCGTGCTGGCAAGGCCGGCGAGCTCGTAGCTGAAGGCGGAGAGGGCGTCCTGCAGGCGTACGAAGGCCGCCTCAGCCACCTCGCCCTGCTTCATGCGGGCGCTGAGGAGCTTGTTAAGGGCTGCCAGCTCGCGGTTACGCTGCTCAAGCGCCGCGTTGAGTTCGTCCACCACGCTCTCCAGCTTATCGCGATAAGAGCGGTTTTCGATCTGAAGAGACCTGCGGGAGAGGGCGTTTTCGACCCGGATAATGAGCTCGGCCAGGCTTACAGGCTTGGTGGTGTAGTCGTACGCGCCGTCGCGCATGGCCTGGACTGCGGTATAAACATCCGCCACGCCGGTGAGCATTATTACCGCGACGTCCGGGTACTGGGCGCGGATCTCGGTGAGGAATTCGGTCCCGGGCTTGCCCGGCATGTTAATGTCGAGGACGACAAGGTCCGGGACGGTGGACTTAAGGACGTCGGCGCCCTGGCGGGCGTTGGCGGCTATGAGGCAGCGGTACCCTGCCTGTGTCAGGCCGCGCTCAAGCACGGACCGCACCGTCGAATCGTCGTCGACTAGGAGGATTGTTGCGCTACTTTCCGGTATTGGTCCGCTGAGCCACGGTGAAGATTACCTTACGCAAGTCCTCCCTTCGGAAGGGTTTGCTCAAAGAGATGTTGCCCGTTGAGGATATGAACTGGTGTGTATCCGGACTCATCGTGTCCCCTGTAAGGAAGACGATCTTGCCGGCCAGCCCCGGACTCGTGTCCCGGACGCGCTCATAGAACTGCCGGCCGTCAATGCCGGGTATTCTTAAATCTAGCAGAATAATGTCGTGGGCGCTAGCCTGAACATGGCCGAGCGCCTCTTCCGCGCTGGCAAAGCACTCGACGGTGTGGCCGTCCGGGCTGAGCAGGCGGACAAGGATGTCCCTGATTGCCTCCTCGTCGTCGATTGCCATGACGCGGCGCGGCTGAATGGCTGCTACAGCTGCCTCGGGGGGGGGTTCTCCCTGTCCACGGACGGCTTTTCAGCCTGTGGCAGCTCAACGTGGAAGGTGGCGCCGGCGCCGGGCAGGCTCTCCGCCCAGAGCTCACCGTCGTGCTGGCGAACGATGCCGTAGCACATGCTGAGGCCCAGACCGGTGCCGCTCTTTACCTGTTTTGTGGTGAAGAAAGGATCGAATATCTTCCGCATCAGCTCCTGGGGAATGCCGGACCCGTTGTCCGTAATGGAGACGCGCACGCGGTTGCCGGCCGGCCCGATCCTGACGGAAATCTCGCCATTCTGTCGGACCTGCTTGATGCCCTGCTCCGCGTTGGTGAGGATGTTGATAAGAACCTGGATAAGCTGGTGCTCGTCACCCATCGTGAAGGCGCCGGCCCCGCGGGAGACCACGGACACGCGCACGCCGCCCGCGCGGAAGTCGTGCGCTTTCATATCCAGCGCCTTCTTGACCACGTCCATGACGTCCAGATGCTGCTTTTGCGGCTGCTTCTTGCGAGAGAAGTACAGAAGGTCCTGGACTATCCTGGCTGCTCTCTGGGCATCGGTATGTATGCGCTTGAGATCGTCCGTTATGTTCGGCGGGAGGTCCTCGTCCATAAGGAGCTCCGAGAAGCCGAGGATGCTGGCGAGCGGGTTATTGAGCTCGTGCGCCACGCCTGCGGCCAGCTCCCCCACATATACGAGCCGGTTGGAGTCCCGAAGGCGGTCTTCCGCCTGTTTGCGGTCAGTTATGTCGCGGACGATCCACTGGTAACCGATGAGGCTTCCCTTCTGGTCGCGCAGGAGGGCCGAGCTAAGAAGGCAGTCCCGCTGCTTGCCGTCCTTTCGGGCGATGCGTGCTTCGTAATCGCGGATGGAGCCACGCCGTTCCACAGCACGCTGGACCTGCTCCCTGTCCGCATGGTCCGCGAACATGTCCCGGACATTGGCGACGAGCAGGTCGTGGCGGGTATGGCCGAAAAGCTCGATCGCGGCGGGGTTGGCGGCGGGGACTTTACCGCCCGGCGTTGCGACGATGATCGCATCCATCGACTGATGGAAGAGGGTGCGATACCGCTCTTCGCTTTCCTTGAGGGTGGCTTCCGCCTTGCGCCTCTCATCCTGGGCAGTCTTCTGCTCCAGGACGTGGGCGACCGAGCTGCCCAGCCGGGCGAGCCGGTCCTTGATGAGGTAGTCCGCGGCGCCGCGGCGCACGCATTCGGCGGCGACTTCATCACCGAGGGTGCCGGTGACGATGATGAACGGGATATCGAGCTTGCGCTCCTGGAGCAGGTTGAGGGCCAGGAGCGCATCGAACTGCGGCAGGCGGTAGTCGGCGAGGATGATGTTGAGGTCCTCGTCAAGGGAGTCCAGGTAGTCCTGCTCGGTCTCCACCCGTTTCCATACCGGCTCGTAGCCGGCGCGCTTGAGTTCGCGCACAATCAGCTCGGCATCCCTTGGCTGGTCTTCCAGGAGTAGGACTCGTAGAGGTATTGGCATCGCAAGTCCAACAATCTGTTAATTCTGCGTGGGGACCTGGTTAAGGACAATCCAGTACAGCCCAAGCTGCTTTACGGCCTCTACAAACTGGTCGAAATCGACCGGCTTTACGATATAGCTGTTCACGCCCAGGCTATAGCTTTCAACCAGGTCTCGCTCCTCTCTTGAAGAGGTCAGCACGACGATGGGCAGCTTCTTGAGGCGAGAGTCGGCCTTTACGATCCGCAACACTTCGAGGCCGTCCACTTTCGGGAGCTTCAGGTCCAGTAGCACGACGCGCGGCGAATTGTCCGGCCCGTTTCCCTCGTACTCGCCCCGGGAAAAGAGATAGTCCAGCGCCTCCGCGCCGTCCCTGACAACATGGATCTTGTTCGAGAGGTTATTCTTCCTCAGGGCTCGCAAGGTGAGCTCGACGTCCCTGGGGTTGTCCTCCACGAGCAGGATCTCTATGGCATGGCGGTCTATGTGCGGCATGGCGAGATCCAGTTCACCCTACGGACAGTGTTTACAGAAAACTATGCCGCTCTGTGAGAATTGCGACACGGTGCCAGCCGCCATCCTGATTAACCAGGCACCTGGTTCAGCAAAAGCCAGAAGAAGCCTATTTGCCTGACGGATTCCATGAATTGAGCGAAATCCACCGGTTTAACGATATAGCTTTTCACGCCGAGCTGGTAGCTTTACACGACATCCTTATCTTGACTTGAGGATGTCAGGACCACCACCGGGATAGTCTTCGTCACAGCGCTGGCTTTCATATCCCTTAGAACCTGGAGACCGTTCACCTTCGGCAGCTTCAGGTCAAGGAGTACAACCCTGGGCGCATGCCGGCCTGCGCGGTTGGCGTTACGGCCGCGGAAGAAGAGGTATTCCAGCGCCTCTTCACCGTCCCGTACAACGTGGACTCCATTCACGACGTTCGCTTTCTTGAGCGCACGGAGAGTCATCTCCTCATCGCTCGAATTGTCCTCAACCAGCAGTACCTCCACAACCTGGTCACTTAACTGCGGCATCCCCCTGCACCCCCTCGATAGTGAAGTAAAACGTTGCCCCTCCGTCTACCTTGCTTTCGGCCCAGACTTTGCCGCCGTGCCTGGTGACAACGCGCTGCACGATTGCAAGACCTACACCGGTGCCCTCGTATTCCTCGGCCTTGTGCAGGCGCTGGAAGACACCGAAGGGTTTTTCTGAATACCGCATATCGAAACCAACGCCGTTGTCCTTGACGAAGTAGGTGGCCGGGCTGGAGGGGTTGTCGCGAATGCTCCCGATTTCTATCAGGGCCCTGGGCCGACGGCGACTGTATTTCAGAGCGTTGCTCAGGAGATTTACATAGACCCGCTTGAGCAAAGCCCGGTCGGCCGAACAAGTGGGCAGGTCTCCCAACTTGAATACCACGTCTCTTCCGGCAGTCTCATCCTTAAATTCCTTCAGTACCTCGCCAACCAGCGCAGCGACATCGATCTCCTGGATGGTCATCGCCTGGCGGCTCAGGCGCGAGAATGAGAGCAGGTCGTCTACAAGCTCACCCATCTCACGGGCACTGTCCCGGATAGTACGAATGTACCGCGCGGCGTCTTCGTTAAGACGTTGGCCGAAGTCCTCTTCCAGCATTTGAGAGTAGCCATCGATGGCCCGTAGCGGCGCTCGGAGGTCGTGGGACACCGAGTAAGAGAAGGCCTCAAGCTCCTTGTTGGCAGACTGGAGCTCGGAGATCCGCCGGTCAAGCTCAAGGTTGAGCCGGCGGATCTCCTCCTCAGCATACTTTCGCTCGATTGCGATTCCCACCTGTCTGGCTACGGCTGAAACGAGGTCCAGAGTCGCATCGTCCCGGGGCTTGACGTCCAGTAGATATAGCGTGATGACCGCCTCGACCTGCCCCCTTGAGAGGATGGGGAACGCGAAAGCCGCGTGTATGCCGTTTTCGGGGGCAGCAGCTGCGCTGCCGTCGTCCCGGCCGGCCGTCGCGAGGTCGGCAATCCATACCGGCTCCCTGGTTGAGTACGCCCTGCCCTGCACGCCCTCCTCCGGTGCGAAAGTTTGCAGGGCCGTTGCCTCCCGAAAACCGTTGAGGGTCCCGGTTGCGTCGTACCAGGCCTTGCAGCACTCCAGACGACCCGTAGCGGGGCCAACAGCCCACGCGCTGCCGCATGGCCATCCGATATGGCGGGCAATTCCGGAGACTATCAGGGAGAGCGCTTCATGAAAGTCGGCGGCTTCCGCAACGGACTGGGTGATAGAGAGCAGCAGCTGCGTTTCCGCCGTCGCGCGCCGCTGGGCTGTTACATCGGTGACAGTGGCCACGACACTGGTCGTCTCCCCGTTAGACGACTTGACCGGGCTAAGGTGGTACTCGTAATCGCGGATCTCTCCCATTACGGGGAAAACGGTTACGTCAGTCAGCGACCGGCCGGACTCGAAAACCGCGCGCAGGCGGTGCTCGAACTGTTCCATTATGCCAGCCGGGAATCCGAGCTCGCGCCAGCTCTTGCCAATGATGTCCGCAGGACGCAGCTGGAGCGCGTCAAGTGCGGCAGTGTTGGCGTAGAGGTAACGGCCATTGCTGTCGTACAGGTAGACATGGCTCGGCGACGCTGAGAGGATTGCGTCGAGCATCTGGAGCGACCCAGCAACGGAGCCCGCCAGAGGGGCGGACAGTTCACCTGGTTGGATGCGCTCAGACATCTGGAACCGCCATCGTACCCCTTACAGTGCATTTGATATAGGACCGCCCATGCGGGGCGTGACCCATGCGTCCCGCAACAGGCCCTCATACTATTATTAAACCGTTTCAGTGCTTTCTAAACATCGGGGCCAGCCTCATCAAGCGACACCGTAGATGGCAACGCGGACCGGCCTATCAGGCCCTGCGCCCGAGTTCCACCAGGAACCTCGACTCGCCCGACGTCCCCTGGGACATGTCGGCTTCCACAACGGATACATCTTCTATTGCTTCAATTATCCGCTTTACGGGAATTGGCTGACGCACTCCGAGTGTTATCTCGACGCCGCCGGGCCGGTTGACCATGCGCATGAAGCGCATGTCCGGGCTCTTTCGGAGCTGGCGTACGAATGACATCACCGAATCGATCTTACCTTCGGCCCTCACATCCAGGAGGACAGAGCCTTCGTAGAGCCTGTCCGAGGCGCTTCTTTGCACGTCCGGCGCGGAAGCCGGAGGCTTGCCGGCAGCCTCGGGAGGCGCGGGTGGCTTGAACTCGGCAGCCTCCGCAGCTACCTCAATTGCTATGGGGGGAGCAGGCAATGTGGCCGGTTTCAGTTCGAGTTGTGGGGCCGGGCTGACCGGCAAGTCCTGGGAAACGCCCAGGCTCAGGGTGATTTCCACGCCGGTTTCGCCGATTGATATGGCGTCTCCGGTGTTGATGACCGCTTCAGACTCGTCCAGCCGGCGCCCGTTGACGGCAATCGACCCCAGAGTCGTGACCTGCCTGATGATGTAACCGGACGGCGTTCTTTCGATTTCAACATGCGAGCGGGATATTCCCGGTTCCACCAGGACAACATCGTTCGCCAGGCTCCGCCCGATCGACATTTTCAGCTTGCGCATAGGAACGGCCATCAGGATTGCGCCGCCTCGACTTATGGTGATGACTGGGTGCTCCGATAGGGTCATGCGCCTCCGGGAAGAACGAAGAGTGGTTGCAGGCTGTCTACGCCCGCGTTGCTGCATTCAAATCAGACAGGGCTACCTGTCTTGCTGCAGGTCGTCCGGCCATGGATCGAGGACGATGGGGACCTGGCGTGAGTGGTTGTCCCTGAGGACGGTGAGGACCACCTCGTCGCCTGGCTTAAGACCGTTAAAGTAACTGACCATCTCCTCCACGGAAGCGACACTTCGCCCATCCACGGCGGTGACGATATCACCTAACCGCCTCACCGGGCTTATCTCAAGGCCACGGAGGTCGGCTCTCTCGGCGGGGCTGCCTGCAACAACGCTGCGGACCAGGATGCCGGCGTCAGTGTCCAGTCCCAGACTGCGTGCCACCTCGCGTGTAAGAGACTCGCCGCTAATGCCGATGTAAGGCCGACGAACATCACCAGCCACCTTTAGCTGGTCCAGCAGCCCAACAACCGTGTTGCTTGGAATAGCCAGGCCGACACCTATCTGGACCGAGTTCTGGACCCGCACGGCTGTGTTCACTCCGACAACAAGACCATTGGCGTCCAGCAGCGGCCCCCCGGAGTTGCCGGGGTTCAGGGCGGCGTCCGTTTGCACCAGGTCCGTTATCGGGCGGCGAGTGGAAATGTTTTCCGTGCTACGCCGGGTCCCACTGACAACACCGACGCTCACTGAGTTGAAATTCCTGAATGGGCTACCGATCGCAATAGCCATCTGCCCCGGAACGATCTTGCTGGAATCTGCGAACTCCAGCGGCGCGATGCCGCGTACGAGCTCCGGGGATACCTTGATTACCGCCAGGTCATCCAGCCTGCTAACTCCCAGGCGCTCCCCAGGGATATTGCGCCCATCCGCGAGCCTGACGGAGATCGAGTCTGCTTCATCGACGACATGGAAATTTGTGACTATGTGACCTTCATTGTCTATGAGGAATCCCGATCCGACGCCCTCACTCAGTCCCTGGATGGTAGTAATCTCAACTACTGCTTTGCTGGCCCTTTCGAAGACGGCAGTGACGATTTCCTCGTCTTAAAGGGGAGCCATGTCGCGACTTGAGCTCCACGGCGACTGGTAGGCGAACCAGCCGAGGAAAAACCCCAGCAGCATGCCGAGAGAAAGGACCACAGCGGTCCTGCCGGCACCGGCGCTCGAGGGGTTAGACGGCTCGGCAACGCTGTCATGGACAGACGGTGCGAGCGCCTGGTCGTCACTCTGTGGAGTCGTCATGCTCCTCCATTCCATGGACCTGGTCGGAAACGTTTGCGCCCGGCAAAGAATACAGGCCTTGCGGCGCTCTCAGCTTCAGTATACCGATGCGGCAAATATCCATCCACATGATTTCAGCCGATAGCCCTCATTCATTGCCACGTCCCGGTGGGATTAGCACTACCGGACGATAGGAAGTGTTGCGGCGTGAAGAAAATACACGGATTTGAAAGGTTCCAGGCACACGAATTTAATTTCGTGGCGCCGTACATGTCTTAAAGTTCTTCCGGAACTTTTGTACTGACATCTGTCTATTTTATATGAATTTATCGCCCAAATCGATAAAGCCTGTTAATTCATGGTCTGGGGGACTTGACATTGCGTTATCATCCAAATACTATCGGTGCCGACAGGGAGGACATAGGCGTCACGGTCGGATGACACCCGTGTCGCGAAGGCATTCGAACGGACTACTGGCTATAAAAAAACTTGGGAGGATTTCGCAGAATGGCTGCAAGAAAGAATAGCGTTCTCAGGAAGAGTGACCTCACCGGCGCTGTGGCAACCAAGCTTGGCGGGTCCAAGGCGCAGGGCGAGGCGGCCCTGAATGCGGTCATTGAGAGCATTCAGGATGCGCTGAGGAAGGGTGACCGGGTGGTACTCACCGGCTTCGGCTCCTTCTCCGTACGAACGGTCAAGGCGCGGAAGGTCAAGCCAATCCGCGGCGGCAGGGCCGGCGCGCTCATCACGGTCCCCTCCCACAAGAGGGTCGGCTTCACCGCCGGCGCCGATCTGAACAAGGCGGCGCAGGGCAAGAAGTAAGGGTCGCGAGACCCGCAACATTTGACTCCAAGATGGGGGCGGCCAGGCAACGCCTGACCGCCCCTGTTCTTTTGACCATCGTTGCACGTGACAGGCCAAAGGCCCATAATGCACTCTGGCGCGGCTGAGAAAGCCTTGTCAAGCAACTGCAACTGTATGAATAACAGAGGAATTTAGTGCGCTACTACAGAATTCAAGAAAAGTTCGGCGGCAAACACATTCTCGTGGAGACCGCTCCCGGAACACTCGCTTCGCTTACTTCTATCAACGACGGCGTCGGTGACTTCGTCGACCTCCTGAAGGCTAGCCACCTGACGGGCCAGAGCGTGGATTCAATTGCGAAAAGCGTTCTGTCGCAAGGCCGAGGCAAGACCTACAAATTGGACACGCTGATCGAGTGGTCGAAGACGGGCTCCGGCGACGCGAGGATAATCCGGCCCATCGACCCGGCGGAAATGTGGGCCGGCGGCCTGGGCAACTACAAGGTGGCGCCCGAGACCGTTGAGAAGTGGCCGGAATCGAACAAGATCCCCTATGCTGCAGAGCGCCCGGCGATAATGTACAAGGGTACGCCGGAGCGCCTGGTAGGCCCGTTCGACAGAATCGGCTTCCGCGCGGACACTGAAAAGACGATCGCCGAGGGCGAACTGGTCATCGTGATATACAAGGGGAAGCTGGTAGGTTACAGCACCGGCAACGAGGTGGCGGGTGTTATCTCAACCAAGACACACTGGTGGAACGTTCCTGCGAAGGTCTTCAAGGGATGCGCGTCCCTTGGCCCCTGCATCGTCACTCCGGAATCCCTGCCGAACGTTACTGCCCTCAAGATGGAGCTTATTCACAAGCGGAACGGCAAGGACGTGGCCCGCGTCCAGGCCACGACGGCGCTGCAGCGCCAGCCGGAAGACCTTGTCCGCTGGACTGTGGCGCATGACACGCCGCCAGACCTGACGATCATGTACACAGGCGGCTGCGTGGCGGATGGCAACGCGGCCTTCCAGGCCGGCGATGTGGTGACGATCAGCCTTGAGGGCGTGGGATACGTCGAAAACCAGGTGGAAATGGTATAGCGGCCTGAACGTCCGGACATGAAATCGGGGCGGCGCCGATATCCGGCGCCGCCCCGTACTTTTACTGCAGAAGGGCCGGCGGCTCACACCATGTCCAGAGTATCGCGGACCTTCCTGGCAATTGCGTCCGTGGTGAAGGGCTTGCCGAGGACGCCCACCAACCTGTCGGTCGGTAAGGCAAGGTCCACATAGCCGGACGTATAGATTACTCTGAGGCCGCTTATGCTGGACCGGAGCCGGGCCGCCAGCTCTGTCCCGCTCATAAGCGGCATGACAACGTCCGTGATGAGGAGATCAAACGGCCTTTCGGTGGCCCTGAGGGCAGTCCTTAAAGCGTCCGTGGCGTTGCCTGCCTGCATTACCTCATATCCCCTGGCCCGCAGGGCGACAGCTATGGCATCCCGGACCGCATCGTCGTCGTCGACAACCAGCACCTTCTCCGTACCCTCCGACCCCGGGACCTCCGCTGTCGGCGCAGTTCCCCCTTCGGAAAGCGGCAGGTACACGCAAAAAGTGGTGCCTTCGTCCGGACGGCTTTCGACCGTGATTGCCCCGCCGTTCTGCCTGACCAGGCCCATGCAGGTAGAGAGGCCCAGGCCGGCCGGGGTATCTACGCTATCTGCGGCGGATCCCGTGGCCCGTGCGACATGTTCGGCCGACGCCGCCGCGCCGTTATCGACGATGGTTATCTTAGCCCAGTCGCCGGAACGCAGTCCCAATCGGTCGGAATCACCGTCGGAGAGCTGAACGATCTTTGGCTGAAGCACCAGCTTGCCGCCGTGAGGCATGGCGTCGCGCGAAAGCATGGCCAGATTGAATACTACCTGCTCCACCTGTCCGGGATCGGCGTCTGCGGTTACTGGTCCATCCGCCGGAATAGTAACCAGCTCGATGGAGCTTCCCAGCAGACGCTTCAGGATGGCGTGGGAACCCAACAATAGCTCGTTCAATTCTGTAGGCGCCGGCTCTGTGTACTGCTTCTTCGAGAAGGCCAGGAGTTGACGGGTGAGTCCCGCGGCCCGTTGAGCGGCCTCTTGAATCTCTTTCAGGTTTCCCAGGTTTGAATCGTCCGTGGGGAGAGTAGAAAGCCCCAGGTCTGCGTAACATAGAATGGCTGTCAGGAGATTGTTGAAATCGTGCGCGACTCCACGCGCGAGCTGGCCCACGGCTTCCATTCTCTGCGCGTGGAGCAGCCGTCGGCCAACCGCATCGTGCTCAAACTGAAGCCTGGCGAACGCTATCATATGGGAAGTGACAAGCTCGAAAACCAGCGGTAGCGAATCCCTGTTCACTGTCCTGACGGACCCGGTTGGGGCGCCCGGCATTTCCAGGGCCCCGCCATCACCAGTACCCAGAACAATGACTGGGACATGCGCGCCCATCCTGCGGAGGTCCTCAACCAGGTGTGCGGCGTTGTGCTCGCCGAGTATGTAGTCAGCAAGGATAAGGTCCGCCGCCCCAGCCTCCCCCGCCTGGACGGCGGCGTCGATTGAGGGAACCCACTCGAGGGCATATGCGCCTTCCGGGTACCCGGTGATGATGCCGTTCAGGAGCGTGAAGTCATCATCCCTGTCGGACACGAGCAGGAGCCGCGTCGCGGTTGGCCGCGCGGCGTCGGGGACTGGTTGCCGGACCGCTTCCGGCCGTTCCGCCGGACTGTGCAACGCGCTCATGGTCTCCTTGCTCGATTCGCAGGTTGCGGTGCGAGACTGAATTGGATTCCCTACATCTCCAATTTACCTGCTCCGATGTGGAAAAGCCATCGGGGTATTCCCCTATATCCGGCAGGTGGGCGTCCGGAGTCCGTGTTACAAAGATTTAACATCCGGGCAACAATTCAGAAACACCGGCGGACGAAAATCATCATGAACGGATAGGCCAATTCTGGACTGACATACAGACGGAGGAATGATGAACGTTTACCGAGCCGAATACATCTGGATCGACGGCACTCAGCCGACAAGCAAGCTCCGCTCCAAGGCGAAGGTTATACCCCTGGGAGAAGAGCCCCCTATCTGGGGCTTTGACGGCTCCAGCACTCAGCAGGCCCCGGGCCACAACTCGGACTGCGTTCTGCGCCCGGTGTACAAGGTACCCGACCCAATCCGCGGCGGCAACGACGTGCTGGTCATGTGCGAGGTCCTTCTGACCGACATGACGCCACACCCGACGAACACCCGCGCCGCGTGCGCCGCTTCCGCCAAGAAGTATGCCGACCTCGAGTTCTGGTTCGGCATCGAGCAGGAGTACACGTTCTTCGAGGGCGCCAGGCCGCTGGGATGGCCTGACAACGGCTTCCCTGCCCCTCAGGGCGGCTACTACTGCGGCGTCGGCGCGGACGAGGTCTTCGGCCGCGAGGTCGTTGAGGCCCACCTTGAGGCGTGCCTCCAGGCCGGCATCGGCATCTCCGGCATCAACGCCGAGGTTATGCCCGCCCAGTGGGAGTTCCAGGTCGGCCCGTTCGACGCGCTGAAGACGTCCGACGAGCTGTGGCTGGCCCGCTGGCTGCTCTACCGCGTGGGCGAGGACTTTGGCGTGAGCGCCACTCTTTACCCCAAGCCCGTGAAGGGTGACTGGAACGGCGCGGGCGCGCATACGAACTTCTCCACGAAGGACATGCGCTCCAGCTACCAGCCGTGCGTGGACGCCGCAGAGGCGCTGAGCAAGAGGCACGAGCTCCACATCTCGAACTACGGCCATGCTATTGAGGAGCGCCTGACGGGCCGGCACGAGACCTGCTCTTACAAGGAGTTCCGCTACGGCGTGTCCGACCGCGGCGCATCGATCCGCATTCCTTGGCAGGTGGCAAGGGACGGCAAGGGCTACATCGAGGACCGCCGCCCGAACGCGAACATGGACCCCTACACCGTCACCCGCCTGATCATGGACGGGGTAGGTGAGGCTGCCAGGGCCAAGGCAAACGGCGCGGGCGCCAAGTCCGCTGCTAAAGGCTCGAAGAAGTAAGCTACCGCCAGGGCGCCGCCCTTGGCCGGGATTAAAGAAGAGGAGGCTGGTCGGACCAGCCTCCTCTTCTTTTCCCCTTATTAACGGCATTCCATCCGGTTATGAGGTTCATGTAGTTTTTCTATGCTGTATTGACATCTTCCAAGGCAGAGTGTTAAGTTTCGCTGCAGGCTTTGTGAAAGGTTCAATCTGCTCGAAAGGAGTCGGACAGACTGCAGACGCAGGTCCCGAGGTCCCAAGTCTTTTACATACCCCAAGGAAGGACAGACGATGCCGAAATGATGGACAAGTCCCAGGCTATTGATCGCGTTCGTTAGCGCGATAGCACTCATGTTAGGTATTGCCTGTAACTCGGGTTCGGACCCGACGCCCGCGCCCACTAGCCCTCCGGCGACCCAGCCGACGGCGGCGCCCACGGCCGCACCAACGGCCGTTCCAACCCGGACCTCCTTCGTGGCGCCCCCGCTTCAGCCGGGCGGCTACCCTGAGTGGGTCTACAGCGGCCCAAGGCCCACGACGTTCAAGGAGTCCCCTGCTTCCGCCGCGCTCGTTGCGCAGGGTAGGATCCTGCCGCTCAACCAGCGCCTCCCGGTGGCTGACGACATCCTCGTCATGGTGCCGTTCGATGAGGCTGGCGTATACGGCGGCATTCTGCGCGTGACCTCCACCGGTCTGGACGAGCCGGACGGTGTGGGCCTGGGCTTCGGCCTCGGCATGGATGCGGCCGGCCTGCGGCTGATCTCGAACATCTTCAAGGAGTTCACAGGCAGCTCGGACGGCAGGGTCTTCACTTTCAAGATCCGCAAAGGCTCCCGCTGGTCGGACGGCTACCCGTTCACCATGGAAGACGTCCGCTTCGCTCTTGAGGACCTGGTGCTCAACAAGGAGCTCATGCCCGGCCTTCCCGCCGTGCTGACCTCTCCGATCTCCGGCAACGACATGAAGGTCACGTTCGTTGACGATGTAACCTTCACTGTCACCTTCGATGACCCGAACTTCAGCTTCGCCGAGTCCTCTGCAATGAACATCTTCTCGGGCATGCACGGCTGCCCGCGCTGCTTTATCTCGCCCTCGCACGTGCAGAAGCGCTACCACATCAAGTACAACGCGACCGAGATTCCGGCCCTGCTGACGCAGTACAACCAGCCGGACTGGGTGCGCCTGTTCACGACCATCCGCAGCTACTCGCGGTACACGTCGACGCCCTCGACCGCCATTCCGACCACTTTCGACGCGAATTACATCTACAAGGGAGAGCACTTCCTCCCGTGGATGGGCGGTTTCATAATGACCTCGGTCAGCGATAACGAGGTCAAGTTCGACCGCAACCACTACTTCTTCGGCGTAGACCCGGACGGAAACCAGCTCCCGTACATGGACGGCATCCATGGCTTCAAGGTTGAGAGCCAGGCCGTCAGCGCCTTCAGAATGATGAACGCCGAGAGCGACTACCTGAAGAACGACCTGCTTCTGAACGAGATGCCGCTCTACCTCCAGAACATGGAGAAGGGCGACTATTCCGTTCTCAAGCACGATTCTCCCGACGGCGCGGACTCCACGCTGACCGTAAACCAGGAGTTCGTACAGGACCCTGAGATCGGCGCGCTGCTCAGGACCAAGGACTTCCGCATTGCGCTGTCCCTGGCGTGGGACAGGAACTCCACGAACGAGACGGCCGCCTCCGGCCTGGGCGTTCCCCGCAACATGGTCCCGCATGAGTCCACGCCTTACTTCCCCGGCGCTCAGTACACGACACTGGACATTGAGTACGATCTGAACAAGGCCAAGCAGATCATGGCCAACCTTGGCTACACGGACAAGGACGGCGACGGCGTAAGCGTTGGCGTCGGCGTGACCGTCGGTGTCGGCGTGAGCGTAGGCGTAGGCGTTAGAGTCGCCGTGGGCGTGAGCGTGTGAGTGGGCGACGGCGTGTGCGTCGGCGTCAGGGTGTGGGTCGGAGTGAGCGTGGGCGTCGGCGTCAGCGTCGCCGTGTTGGTGGGCGTGGCCGTCCGAGTCGCGGTGGGAGAGACCGGCGTCGGCGTTCGCGTGGCGGTAAAGGTCGGAGTTGGCGTGCGCGTGGCCGTCGGCGGTACCGGGGTACTCGTGCGGGTCGGGGTTGCCGTCGGGCCGATCACAGTGACGGTTGCGCTCATCGAGTTGACTGCACGGGAAGAAGTGTTCTGGTCGTACGCCACCACGCCGGCAAACGTCACCACCGTGGACGCGGACGTGCCGCCAAGAGTGAATGTAACGTCGGCGATGTTGAGATTGGCGGTGGTGAAATTCTGGGCGGACGCTATCACCATGATAGTCTTGCCCTCTGAGTTCAGGACGTTCGCGAGATACGACCCGCCGGTTAGCTGCGCCGTGCTTGCCACCGTCGCCACGGCAGGATTGTAGCGGAGCTCAAACTGAAGCCCGGCAAGGCTGGTCGCCCCATCGACGGACACCCGCAGCTTCACCTGGCTACCTGCCTGCCCGGAGACGGCAGGTAGCCCCGTGGAGGTGTCTACTATTTTCAGGCACGGCGGTCCGCATGTTACCGTTTGGCCGGCCGGCGCGGCAGACGCGGGCGTGTCCTGCAGAAGCGCGGCACACGCCGCGGCCGAAAGTAGCAGGACGATGATGATTTGAGGCAACCGTGCCATCTTCCACCATTGGACGAGGAACGCACTTGGGGACCAGTCCGTCCATTGTCGGACGGAGGGCCGGAAATGTTAAGTACCTACGCGCTCACGAACCGGCCTGGGTCGAACGGAGCTATCGGCAACGCGGACGTGCCGCTGACGACCAGCTCCGCCAGCGCCATGCCCATCGCGGGCCCGAGGACGATGCCTTGCCTGCCTCCGCCTGTGCCGATGAACACGCCCTCCACGCCGGGCGCGGGGCCGAGCGCGATCAGGCCGTCCGGAGTGACGGGGCGGAGGCATGCGGTCTGCCGCACCAGCAGCGCGTCCGCTGTCGAGGGCGCCATGCGCATCAGGGCAGACATGATGCTGTCGCGGCCTGCCGCAGTGGCGGTCTCGTCGAAGCCGGCGTCCTCCTCGGTAGAGCCCGCCCACAGCAGCCCGTCCGGCTTCGTCGTCGCGTAGTGCTTGCCCCACCCTATTGAGAACCCAACGGGCGGCCCGGGCATCCGCAGCCTCAGGATCTGGCCCTTGAGCGGCCTCACAGGCAGGCGGAAGCCGAGCCAGCGGCCGCACTCGGCGGCCCAGGGGCCGCTTGCGACCACCACGGCGCCGCAGGGTATGGACCCCAGGCGCGTGCGGACTGCCACTGCCTTACCTTTATATATGTCCAGGCCGACAACCTCCGCCGACCGGACGGTCGCGCCCCTGGCCTCCGCCGCCTGCGCGAGCGCGAGGACGAGGCGGTAGGGGTCAACGTCCGCCGTGCCGTCGATCCGCACCGCGCCGTGTGCGCGCTCCGATATGCGCGGCTCAAGCGCGCGCAGCTCGTAAGCGCCAAGCCAGCTCACTGAGTACCCCTGCTGCTCCTTCTGCCAGCGAAGGTGGGCCTGCATCGCATCCGCCTCCGCGCGGTCGAACGCCAGCGCCAGGACGGGACGGTCGCGATACTCGGGGTCCACACCGCTCTCGAGTTTAATCTCGCGCGCGAGCTGACGGTGCAGCCGGAAGCCTTCGGTAGCTATCGGGAACGTGGGCGAGTGCACGGTCCCCTCCCCCAGCCCGCCGATGCCTCCGTACGCAAAGCCGGAGGCGTGGCTGGCTATGGAGTCGCGCTCCAGCAGGGTGCACTTTACTCCCGCATTGGCAAGGTAGTACGCCGTGGCCGCGCCGACGATGCCGCCGCCGACGATCACAACGTCTGCCACAGCGCGCTGCTTGGGGAGTGATTCAAGGGGTTGAGGCATGAGGTTGAGTCTTCAAAAAATCTGAGCCTATCCGGGATGGCCAGGAGGCACATCAAGGTTAACATACCGGCGCGCCATCCTGCGGGTGAGTGAAATGGACTAGGCGGTTTGTGCTATCAGACGTTGACTCATTAGTGGGTGGTGGATATCACTTGAGCGCCATTAGCGGGGTCCAGTATAGGGACTTCACGTACGCGTCTCACGAAAACCCGCGTAAATACAGCCTCACGGCAGGAGATACACAGAGATGAACCGGCGCACTTCTCAACGGTCTCGCACGGCGGTTATTTCTCACGGGACGCGGCGCACAAATGCCGTCAGGCTCGCGATACTCATGGCGCTGGCGGCACTGGCGCTCATCGTCTCCAACGGCCTGGCCTCCCGGGCAGACGCCGCCGCGGGGGACCCACACACCGTCCGGTGGGACGTCAACTTCAACCCTGTGCGAGAGGGCGAAGCAGTCCAACTTACCGTTCTCCTGGACCGGCCGGCCGAAGCCGCCGTAGGCGTCGAAGTTATGACACAGGACATGGCCTCAGCCGGCACGGACGTCGATTTCGTCAGCGGCTCTACAACACTGATGTTCGGGGTTGGAGAGTCGTCAAAGACGTGGACAGTCCAGACTATTGAGGACTCCGATGTTGACCCATACGAGTTCTTCGTCGCCACATTTCAGAGCTTCGTTGGGCCGGTGGATTTCGACGCAAGTGAAGACGGCGTCACGACCATTAACATCATTGACGACGGCGGCGAGGACTACATAGTCTCTTTTGACGCGCCCACGGAGGTTTCAGAGGGCAACGACGATATCACCGTCAACCTCGACCGCGCCGTTACCGCCCCGGACTCACCGCTCATCGTGAACTTCATCCTCTCCCCCGGCACCGCCACCGCAGGATCGGACTACGACGACCGCAGTTGGGAGACGTGGTTCAATCCAGGCGAGTCGTCCGCTACGTTTACTCTGGCGACTATTGGAGACGCGTTGGCCGAAGGGAACGAGACCTTCTTCTTCGGCCTGGACATTTCGATGGTCCAGGACAACGTTGTGGCCGCAGTTGCGCCCGAGGTCGAGATCACGATCCTCGATGATGATAGCGCGCCCTCCAACCCTTATATTGTCCATTTCCTAAGCCCGGACCCCGTCGAAGAGGGACAGAACACGAATGTGTCTCTCACACTTGACCGGCCCGTTGCCGCCGGCGATCAGGCGATAGTGGTCGTCTACACGTTCAACTACGAAGAGGATGTCTGGCCCAACTCCGCCAAAGCGCACGAGGACTACATACCGTTCAGCGGGCCAATTATTTTCTCTCCTGGAGAGAATTCGAAGACCGTTTCGATCGGAACGGTGGACGATATTGAGGATGAGGCAGATATCGAGAGCTTCTTCCTGTTCTTCGACCTTTCTAGTTCCACGAACGTGACTCCCGAGCCTATCCAGTCGGCGTTCCTCCAAATCGCAGACAACGACGTGGGCGCCCCCGAGCCTTATACAGTTGCGTTCTCCGTGAATCACACGGTCGCCGAGGGCGAGATATCCACGGTTGTTCTCACTCTCTCCCGGCCAGCCGATGAGCCGGTCACCGTCGCGTACGCCACCCAGGCGGGCACGGCAACCGAGGGCGAGGACTACGAGGCCGCGAACTCGAGCACCACCTTCGACGTGGGCGAGCAGAGCAAGAACGTTAACATCAACACAATTGAAGACAATACCGTCGAGTCCGACGAGACGTTCTTCCTCCACTTCCAGTCCGGCGGCTCCTCGCCGAACGTTTCCGCGACCAACAGCGCGGACATCATGATCATGGACGACGACGAGCCTCCATCCGGAGCGGTCACAGGCGTGAAGTTCAACGACGCGAACGGTAACGGCGTTCGCGACGCCGGTGAGGCAGGCATCGAGGGCTTCACCATATACATCGATTATGACGGCGACAACGAATGGGACATTAACGAGCCCTTCGCGCGGACCGCAGCCGACGGCTCATACACCATCGCGGGCATCCCGGTAGGCACGTATGCCGTGCGCGAAGTCCCGCAGCAATGGTGGATACAGACTCGCCCTGGCCCTGAATACGCGGCCGTCCTCAACGCGGCGAAGGAGGTGGCGAACCCGCCCATCAACTCCCCGGGCACTGGTTTTGCCCGTATGTGGAACCACCAGCCGCAATTTGCGTCCGAGTTCACCATCCAGGTGACGTGGCAGGACCTGACGGGGCCGAAGACGGCCATGCACATACACGGTCCCGGCACGACGCTGCAAAACGCGGGCGTGCTTGTCGACCTTTCCGGCATGTCCAGCGGCGGGACACAGACCGTCTCGCTCAGCCCAACGAACCAGCAGCGCCTCAAGGACGGGCTGCTCTACGTCAACATTCACACTAGCGCCAACCCCGGCGGCGAGATCCGCGGCCAGTTGATGAAGAGCATTCCGGGCGGCTACACCGTTAACGTGATCGCCGACCAGACCCGGACCGGCATTGACTTCGGCAACCAGCGGGACCCGAACGCGCCCACGACTGGCACGGTCTCCGGCATCAAGTTCAACGACCTGAACGGCAACGGCCAGCGCGACGAGGGCGAGCCGGGCATCCAGGGCGTCACGATCTTCCTCGACAACAATGAGAACGACCTGCACGACAGCGGCGAGCTCTCGGCCGTCACCGATGAGTTCGGCGCGTTCGTCATCCACAACGTCGCCCCAGGAACTCACATCGTGGACGAGGTAACACCGGCCGGCTGGACGCAGACCGCGCCAAACGGCGGTGGGGCGTTCGTAAACGTTGTGGCCGGCGAGAACGCAGGGCCGGTGTTCTTCGGCAACCGCGAGAACCTTGCGCCGGGCGCCATCCTGGGCTTCAAGTTCAACGACCTTGACGGCAACGGCGGATGGGACATCGACGAGCCGCCGATAGAGGGTTGGGATATATATCTCGACCTGAATAACGACGGCGAATTCACTGATGGAGAGCCAATCTCCACGACGAACGCCGACGGTCTATTCGAGTTCCCGGCCCTGCAGACCGGTCGGAGCTACATGGTGGGAGAGATCCAGCAGTCGGGTTGGACGCAGACCCTGCCTCTCACCAACGGCGGCCGGCACCTGATCGAAAATCTTGGGTCCGGTGACGAAATCATCGATGTGATCTTCGGCAACAAGTCAGACATCGCCTACGCCTCCATTTCCGGCCACGTGTGGAACGACCTTGACGGCGACGGCGTCCGCGACGGCGATGAGCCGGGACTGTCCGGCCAGACCGTCTGTCTCGACATCGACAACAACGAAAGCTGCGATTCGGGCGAGCCGTTCAGGACGACGGACGGGGACGGCTTCTACGAGTTCCTGGACGTTGTCCCGGCCTCGTTCTACTACATCAACCACGTTCTGCCGATCGGTTGGAGCCGCACCTTCCCGAGCGAGGGCGACGGGCGCCATTTCCTGGACCATGTCGGGCCTTTCTCCGGGCATGGAGGGGACTTCGGCGCAAGAATACTTCGGGCGGCCCGTTCATAGAGCAGGACCTCTACCCGAACACCTCGGCGATGGTAACGCTTGAGACGCCGGCCGGTATCGAAAACGTCTACCTGACAGGCTCCTCCATGGTCTTCGTGTTCTTCCCCGGAGCAGAAGGCTCCGCCCAGGACCACAACGGCGACGGGCTTGAGGAAGTGCAGACCGAGATGATTGCTATGAACCTCGTCGGGCACTCCTCGATGGGACCTGTGATTGTCAGGGAGAGCCCGACCCTGCAGTCGCTCGGCATGCTCAGGGAGACGGTCAATAACGTGCCCGGGACGCTGGACGTGCCGCCGTTCACGTCTGTTGGGACGGTAGACAGCTTCTTCGACATCTTCACCGAGCTGTCGATCGACGGCGGCGCCAACTGGATACCGGCCTCCAACCAGACCCGTATTCGCGGGACGATGACGCACAAGCCCGCGGCGATGAACAACGTGTTCCAGACGGACCCGGTCTTCAACCCGCCGTCTTACGGGCCGTTCCGCGTCATATCGATCGGGTTCCGCCCGGTAACGGACACCAGCATACCCAACACCGTGAACGTCTCGGGCTTCAAGTTCCGCGACGACGACGGCAACGGCGCCATGGACTCTGGCGAGCCCGGCATCTTCGGCTTCTGGGTCTTTGCCGACGTGAACGGCAACGGCGCGTTCGACATTGGTGAGCCTACAACCGAGACCGGCAACAACGGCTTCTTCACCCTGTCCGGCATTCCCAACACGGGCGTGCGCATCTACGAGGTGCAGCAGTCCGGCTATGTCCAGACATGGCCGCCTTCCGGCTATCACCAGCTCAACACCTATCCGCCGGGATCGGAGCTTATCAGGCACTTCGGCAACCGGCCGGAGACCCCCGTCGGCTCCATCGTCGGCTACAAGTGGCACGACCAGGACGGCGACACGTTCGTTGGAACCGGCGAGAGCTACCTTGCAGGGTGGTCGATCTACGTCGACCTGGACAACAACGCCGCGCTCGACGCCGCCGAACCGTACGCCGTCACAGACAGCAACGGCTACTACGAAATTCACGGCCTGGCCGCAGGCGCGGGCTACTACGTGCGTGAGCAGCAGCAGCACGGCTGGGAGCAGACGTTCCCGGCGAACGGCGTCCCTCACCACGTTGCCTCGCTGACCATCGGCAAGACCTACATGGACTTCGGCAACAGGCAGTTGCCCCCGGACGGCCTGATCTCCGGCTACAAGTGGGAGGACATTAACGGCGACGGCGATTGGGACCAGGCGGATGGCGAAGCCGGCCTTGCCGGCTGGCGATTCTACGCCGACCTCAACAACAACGGCTTTCTGGACTCCGGCGAGCCCTGGGCCGATACAGACGGCACGGGCCATTACCAGCTCACCGTAAGCATGACCAACCTGCCGGTAATCGTCCGCGAGCAACTCCCGGCCGTCGGGTGGGCGCAGACCTATCCGGCCGCGGGATACCACGAGGCCTGGTTCCAGGCCGGGCCGGTCGAGGAAGGCTTGAACTTCGGCAACAAACAACTACCGCTGGCCAGTGTCTCGGGCCACAAGTGGAATGACCTGAATGGCGACGGTTCACAAACATCGTCAGAGCCCATGCTTCCGGGCTGGACTATCTACATCGACGTAAACAACAACGGCGAATTGGATGTGGACGAGCCCGTCAGCGTAACTGACGACGGCGGGTGGTTCCACTTTGTTAACCTTGCTCTAAACACCACCTACGTTGTGAGGGAGGTCCATCAGCAATTCTGGCTGCAGACGTTCCCGATTCTCGGCATGTCCTGGCAGGTCTACCTTGACGATACTACGATGGAAGTTGTGAACCCTGCCGCCTTCGGCAACAGGTACCTGCCCGGCCAGGTTGCCGGCAGAAAGTGGAATGACCTGAATGGCGACGGTTCACAAACATCGTCAGAGCCCATGCTTCCGGGCTGGACTATCTACATCGACGTAAACAACAACGGCGAATTGGATGTGGACGAGCCCGTCAGCGTAACTGACGACGGCGGGTGGTTCAGATTCATGTACCTGCCCTTTGGCGCTACGTATCGCATACGAGAGGTTCAACAACCGGGCTGGACCCAGACTTATCCGGCCGCCGGATACTGGGAGATCACACCAACGCCTGCCCAGCCGATCTTTGCCCTTTTCGCCGGCTTCGGCAACCGCAGGGATGCACAGACTTTCGCGGTCTCCGGATTCGTATTCAACGATACGAACGGCAACGGCAACTGGGACAGCGGAGAGACGGTCATCGAGGGGATCGAAGTGTGCCGGGCGGATGAATCCGGCGCGTGCGTTCCCTCCGGTCCGGCCACCACTACAGACTCCACCGGCTGGTACGAAATGCACGACCTGCCGATCGAAATTAACAACTGTTTCCAGGTCTCATTGCCGCCCAGCGCCGTGAAGACCTACCCGGCCAGTTTTGACGACCAGTGCTTCTCGGATGTTGAGCCCGGCTCCGAGGTCCACCTGACCTTCGGGATACATTTTGAGACGGGGCCGACAGGCACGATTTCCGGCGTGAAGTACAACGACGAGAATCGCAACGGCCAGAGGGACGGCGAGCCCGGCCTCTACGGCTGGCGCATATACGTTGACCTTAACATGAACGGGTCGTGGGACCTGAACGAGCCTTACTCGATCACCAACATGAACGGCGTCTTCACGATTGAGAGCGTGCCCGCGGGCGTGCTGGTGTACGTGCGCGAGGAGCAGCAGGCCGGCTGGATGCAGACCCAGCCGCTCACACCCGGCTACTACGACGTTAACCTGGACCCCGGGATGTTCCTCATAAACGTGCAGTTCGGAAACGCCCTGGCGCCCACCGGCGGCATCATCTACGGCCAGAAGTGGAACGACCGGAACCACAACGGCGTATGGGAGTCCGGAGAGCCGCCCCTGGCCGGTTGGAAGATATTCGTCGACGACTTTGCGCCGACGGGCGTCTGGACCGAGGGCGAGCTCTTCGCCATCACAGACGAGAATGGCATGTGGATGATCGAGAACGTGCCGCCAGGCCCGCACTCGGTCCGCGAAGTCCCGCAGGACGGTTGGTTCCAGAGCTACCCGCCGCGCTGGTGGTCGATACTGGAAGGACAGTACGTCTCGCCCACCGGCACGACATCGACGGCAAGGGGCTGGGGTGTATTCAACCTCAATCCGCAGGACAACACCCTTCATTTCTACGTTGGCATGCAGTGGGTCGCAAGCGACGTGACCGGAATTCACATCCATCGCGGCGCGGTCGGGGAGGTCGGCAACGTTCTCTACGACCTCCTGGCTGCCGTCGACCCGCTCCAGTGGGCCATCGGCGGCCCTGCAATGGGCTACGTCCAGCTTGCCGACATAGCAGGCGAGGGCCTGACGGTGCAGCAGCAGATAGATATGCTTGAAAACGGAATGCTGTACCTGGACATTCATACCGAGCAGTACCCGGACGGCGAGCTTCGCAACCTCGTCGGCCCGTCGCACGGCACGCACCAGATCGATGTGCACGCTGGCGGGGCGATAGGCGGGCTTGACTTCGGCAACTTTGAGACCGGCGACGGAGGGCAGCCTGAAGACTGCTCTTGCGTTATCGGCATATTCGAAGGGGACCAGACTCACGATTGGAAGCTGGCGTGGACGGAGCCTACCGCTCCCACCGCGCCGGTCGACTTCCGCGTGGTCGCTTCTTCCGTCAATGCTTCCGAGACGGGTTCCATTACCGTCACGGTCGTTGACGAGGCGGGCACGCAGACGATAACGGTCAACCATCCGGCCACCGGCGACGCCGAGGGCTGGCTGCATCTGTCGTTGCTGCCGCACAAGCTTTACGACGTTACTGTCTCGTTCAGCGGCACGGCCCGGCACTACAAGCTGGGCAAGGACAACCCGCACCTTTCTATCGGCTTCAACTCAGACCCGCGGTACCTGGAGGATACGGACCAGTACTGGGCCATCAGGACCGCGACCGGCGAAGACGTCTGGATTGAGCTCGAGACGGACCCCGCGGGCGTGGGCGTGCCTCCGCAGTCCACGTCGGCTACTATCGAGATATTCAGCGCATCGACGATGGCCACGATCATTGGGCCGACGACGGTGTCGCTGACGCCCGGCACGCCGACTCCGGTCGGGTTCCTGGGCGCGACTGATGACAGCTACGTCATCAAGATTACGGGCCTTAACGGCCACTTCCGCCTGCGCAAGACGAGCGGCGCAACGGACATGGACAAGATCCTGTGGATGCTCCCCTGCCCTGAGGGCGGCCCGAAGGAACACAAGGGCGGCATCGGCGGGTTCAAGTTCAACGATCTCAACGGCAACGGCGTCATCGACGAGGGCGATTCTCCCCTGTTAGGCGTTGGCGTCTACCTGGACCTCAACAACGACGGCACATGGGACGACGGCGAGCCCGGGATGATGACGGGCATGGACGTCCCGAGCACGCCTGGGAACGAGACGGGTATGTTCTTCTTCCCCGGCCTCGACGCGGGCACGTACGTCATTCGCGAGGTTGTGCAGGAGGGCTGGACGCAGACCGCGCCGGCAGGCGACGGTTCCTACGTCGTGACGCTGGCCCAGGGCGAGGTCCGCATGGACCTGGCGTTCGGCAACCGGATGACGGCCCCCTCGACCGGCAAGCTGGGCGGCTACAAGTTCAATGACCTCAATAACAATGGCGTCTGGGACAACGGCGGGCCCGGCATGCCCGGCTGGCAGATCTTTATAGACTCCAACAACAACGGCGTGTGGGACACCGACGAGCGCTACGCCTATACTATGGTTGATAATCCCGATACGGAGCCGAGCGAGCTCGGCTACTGGGAGATAGGCGGCCTGCCGGCCGGAGACTACGTAATACGCGAGACTCAGCAGGCCGGCTGGACGGTCACCAGGCCCGAGATGGGCCAGGAGATGGTGCACCTGGAGCCCGGCCAGACTTTCAACATGCTGAACTTTGGGAACAGGCTGACCCCAGTCAAGGGAAGCATCAGCGTCTTCAAGTTCAAGGACATCAACAACAACGGCATGTGGGACGAGGGTGAGCCGAGCCTGCCGGGCTGGACGGTCTACCTCGACCTGAACGACAACGGCATGCTGGACTCCGGAGAGCCTTCCATGGTCACCATGGACGATAACATCGGTACGGCGGCGGTCAACGAGGCGGGCATGTACCGCTTTGCGGACCTTGACGCCGGCATGTACGTGGTCCGCGAGGTGCGGCAGTCGGGCTGGACGCAGACGTTCCCGATGGGCGACGGCGCCCACAGGCCGATGGTGTACGACGGCATGCACCTGAACGGCATGCACTTCGGCAACCGGCCCACGCCGGTGATAACGGGCATGTGCGGCGACCTTAACGGCGACGGCCAGGTCAGCATTCTGGACGTGATTATCAGCCTGCAGATCATCACAATGCGGATAACCGCAACCGAGCAGCAGGCGCACCTGGGCGACATCGTCCGGGACGGCCAGCTTAACGTCGGCGACACCATCAGGATGCTGCGGTTCCTGGTAGGCATCGCGACGATCGAAGGCTGCGGCCCGGTGGGCCCAGCCCCGGTTGAGCGGGTCCTGACTGGCACCGTAATGTTCGATGCCTCGGTTATGCCAGGCGTCACGGTGGAGCTGAAAGCGCCGGCCGAATACGAAGTCAACACTGTCATCATGACGGGGCTGACGGACTCCAGCGGCGTGTTTACGCTCCAGAACGCTCCTGCCGGGATCTACACGGTATGGGCGATTGCGCCCGTAGGCCAGGGCTTTTGGCCGCTCGCGCATACGTCGGTCTCCCTGCCGCCCACGGGCGACGAGGACGCCGGCACGATCTACCTTACGAAGCAGGTCACGGCGACCTACCCTGTTGGCGTGACGCACGAGGACAACCCCACTCCCACCTTTACGTGGGAAGCGCTGGACGGCACGGCGGACTACGTGGTGAGGCTCAGGAATACCGGCGCCAACGCCGAGATGTTCGGCGCGCCGGTGGAGACGACTTCCTTCACCTTCCCGAGCCAGTTACCCGTCGGCAGCTACGAGTGGCAGGTCACCGCCCGGAACGGCGTGGGCGTGGCAATCGGCAGGTCCATGACGGCGACGTTCACCAGGATTGATTAGCGAGAAACGAGCGTCGCTCGTGTAGAAGAACAGGCGATGAGAAGTGGGCTCCCAGCGATGGGGGCCCTCTTCGTTTGCACAGCCACGAGGTGCCTCAAATCTCGGCATAGGCGGGTCTCAAACCCGCCCTGGTTGTTCACAAAGTTGATGCTTGAAGATGTTACCGCGTTGAAAAGACGAGGCATAGGGCCGATTGTGGCGGAGGCGGCGTTCAGGGGCGGCTGAATGGACGGCGCCCAGAGACGAATGGAGTAGCAAAAGGCGGAAGGCGGGGCACTAAAAGACTATCGCCGCGGTCGCGGCCGAGGCGGCAACGACCAGCAGCACGACTCCTGCGGCGACGGCGCTTTCCGCCCGCACGGAGGCTACGTAGAGGAGAGGGAACGCCGCGGTCAGCACCCACAGGGCAACCTCTTTCAGCTTCGCCTTGTTTAGTTTCGGCTTGTCTTGCTTTGCCTTTTCCATGGTTAACCTGAGAAGAAAGTGACCATTAGCCACGCCTGCAACCCGACAAGGAGCACGGTGACGATGCAGTACGGGATCGTCCGCATCAGGACCTCGTTCTCTTTGCCGTTCAGGCCGACGATGGCTGTGGCGACCATCACCTTCGCCGGAGCTATGGAGGAGCCGAAAGAGCCGCCGATGGACTGTATACTGGCGATCAGCACCGCCGTGATGCCCAGGGTAGCGCCCGTTTCAAGCTGAAGCGCCCCGAACATGACGTTGGAGTTTGTGTTGCTGCCAGTCATGAAGGTGCCCAGCACGCCGATAAATGGCGAGAAGATTGGGAACACCTGCCCGGTCGTCCTGGCAATCGCCTCCCCCAGCAGCGCCGTCATGCCTGTGTCTATCATTACCAGCGCCATCATGACCATCATGCTCACGCCCACGCTCGTGGAGACGCACTGGCTGTAAGTCTTCGTAGAGGCGACCTTTATCGTACCCGGCTTCCACTGCCCTCTTATTCTGAACACAAGATATGTGAGCGCGAGCGAGATAAGGATGAGCGGGGCGGGATGGCTGAGGTACTTGATCGCCGCGTAGTTATTCTGTCGCAGGACCGCGAACCCAAGGTCCGTTTCCGTCGCCGGGTAGCTCAGTCCCCACTGCCATGTTGAGCCAAGTTCCTTCACCCAGGGTATCTGGGAGATGATGCTGACGGCAATCAGCAGGTAGTACGGAAGGAAGGCCATGTGAAAGCTGATGCCCTTCGGCGGCGGGGCCGCGGCGTCCTTCACAGCCTTGGGGGCAGTCTCGGGTACGGCGGTCACTGCGTCGGCGGCTGCGACGGCTACCTCCGCCCTGCGGCCCAGGAGGCGCGTTCGGGAGACGGCCCAGCCCACTCCGCAGCCCACAAGGCTGGCGACGACGGAGGCGATCTGGTACGCGCCCAGCACGGCCGTAACCCACAGCGCAAGGGACATGGCCCCGCCGATGATGAGGATGGCGGGCGCGCCGCGGCGGACGGACTTCATTCCGCCCTCCAGGTGGGCAACGGCAAAGCCCGTGAATATGGTGGCTGGCGCGAACATGGCGGCCATGTAAGGGCCGAGATCCGAGCCCTCAAGGCCACTGACGAGCTGGATGGTGTAGTAGGAAGAGCCCAGGGAGCCGAATGTAACCGCCCAGGAGTGGCCGACGAGGGCGATGGCGGCGGCAGTCGCGGGCCGGAAGCCCATAATGGCAAGGAGCGGGGTTACGACCGCTACGGGGAGGCCGAAGCCGGCAACGCCCTGCATGAGGCCGGCGAACGCCCATCCAACCACGAGCGCCTTGGCAAGCGGGTCTTCAACGAGACGCGTCATCGTCGAGCCGATCACATGGATGCCGCCAAGCCGGTCGATGACGTTGTACATCAGGACTGAAGTCCAGATGATGGAAAGGACGAAGAAGGCGAAGCTAAGGCCCTTCGAGCTTGCCGACCCGAGGATAAGGGCGTCCGCACCGAAGACCGCCAGCGCCAGGACGGAGACGACGATCCACGAGACTGCGCCGGCGCGGGGGGCGCTCCACTTGAGAGCGATGATCGTGACAACGAGGATGGCCACGGGGACCGCGGCAAGGAGGACATTAACGAGGTTCAGCTCAGGCCCTGCGCCACCCATATGGACTCCGATTGCGGCCCTGTTACGGCAAAGCGCCCCGATGGCTCGGGGCGCTCGGTCTATGTATAGTCAGCCGCGAATCTGAGCGATTGTAAGCAGGCGGGACGGCTGTGTCAACTGCCGTGGCGGGCCATGTCTTTGCTCAGTGATATTGTCAGTAGGTAACTGCTCAGTGAATATGTCAGTCCATGAGAGGACTACATTTGACCGAGCGAGAAGCGAAGAGAGCACAGATACTGAACCTTGTTCTGGAGGGGCG
>Ga0194132_10002815_pt1 | contig 31870 bp, 32 predicted proteins | sample TA2KigOf80mmetaG_FD_148612 | JGI IMG/M metagenome (GOLD analysis project Ga0194132, IMG submission 148612) | Freshwater microbial communities from Lake Tanganyika, Tanzania - TA2015054 Kigoma Offshore 80m | ecosystem: Environmental > Aquatic > Freshwater > Lake | place: Tanzania: Lake... | reverse complement strand
AGAAAGGGCATATCCGATGGAACGAGCCGGGGCGAGGACCGAGGGGATCGGGCTGGGCAATCCCGATCCGCGCGCCTTCGCTCAGGCCAGCGAGGCTCCCGCGCGGAGCGCCGCTCCGCCGGTCACGTCGCGCTGCGCGTCGCAGAGCGGGCAGGTGTAATGCAGGGCTGGCCGGCCGTCGATCTCCACACGGCTGATCACCCAGGCATGCGGTGGACAGCGCCGCGCTGAGGGAAGCGGACGGCGGCCGGATCTGCTCGCGCGCAATCGCACGACTCGCCCCAGCACGGCTGGATCATCGTTCGGTCCGTGTTAACTTACCATAAGAGTGGACAGAAGGCTCCCATGTCGGTCCCATCCCGTGGAATCCGTTATCCTGCGCCCCGATGTCCGCCGTCGCCGCCGCGTATTTCGCGGGCGCGCGGGACATTCTCGATCGTCTCGCGGCGACGCAGATGTTCGCGATTGAAGAGGCCGCGCAACGGTGTGCGGCGTGCATCTCTTCGGGCGGACTGGTGCACGTTTTCGGGAGCGGCCACTCCAGGATGGCGGTCGAAGAGATCTGGCCTCGTTACGGTTCCTTTCCCGGCTTCCACACCATCGTCGAACTGGCGCTCACCTTTCACAATCAAGTTGTCGGCGCGAACGGGCAGCGTCAGGCCATGTTTGTCGAGGGGACGTCCGGCTTCGCGAAGGCCGTCCTTCGCAACTTCCGGGTCGACCGTCGCGACGTGATGATGGTCTTCTCGACCTCGGGCACGAACGTCGTGCCGGTCGAGATGGCGGAGGAGGCGCGGACCGCCGGTCTCTTCACTATCGGTGTCATGTCGTTCGCGCACTGCCGTCAGGCACCGCCGAAGGCCCCGTCGGGCCGGAAACTGCTCGAGGTAGTCGACCTCGCGATCGACAACTGTGCCGTCGTGGGAGACGCGATGGTCGCGATCCCCGGCCTGCGCTACCCGGTCGGCCCGGGATCGACGATCGGCAACACTCTCATCGCCAACGCGATGAAGTGTCGTGTCGCCGAGCTACTCACCGCGCGTGGTCAGCCGCCGTACGTGCTGACGAGTTCGCTCATCGTGGGAGCCGAGGAATCCGCCCGTGTCTTCGATCTCGCCTACGACGATCACCGCGAGCGGGTGAGCCGCCTGTGACGAGCCGCTATGTCGGAATCGATCTCGGCGGGACGTTCATCAAGGGCATGGCGATCTCGCCCTCCGGTGAGACCCTGGCCAGCGGTTCGCGTCCGACCTCGCGCCAGGGTGTCGACGCAGTGGTGGCCGATATGATCTCGCTGGCGCGGTCGTTGGGCGAAGGTGGACCGATTGCGGGAATCGGAGTCGCCGTGCCGGGTGTTCTCGATATGGCGGCCGGCGAGGTCCTCTTCCTGCCCAATGTCGCCGGTGACTGGCGGGGGCGACGCGCCGCGCGCGAACTGGGCGAGGCTCTCGGCGCGCCCGCGTGGCTGATGAACGACGTCCGCGCCGCGACGTTCGCGGAGATGCACTTCGGTGCCGGGCGAGGGTACAAAGACTTCGTGATGATCGCGGTGGGCACGGGCGTCGGCGGTGGGATCGTTTCCGCCGGGCGTCTCCTGCTCGGCAGCGCCGGACACGCCGGAGAGGTGGGACACAACGCGCTAGACGCGCAGGGGCCGGACTGCTCGTGTGGTGGCTGGGGGTGTGTCGAGGCGATGGCCAGCGGCAAGGCGCTCTCGGTGCAGGGTCGGGAACTCGTCGAGGCGGGCGGGGCTCCTGGCTTGCGCGCGCTCGTCGAAGGCGATGTGGCGCGAATCACCCCGGCGACTATCGCCCGCGCCGCGGCAGCGGGCGATGACGGTGCCCGCTCGCTCGTGCGCGATACTGGGTTCCGCCTGGGGATCCTCATTGGCAATCTGGCGCTCCTTCTCAACCCGCGCCGGGTCATCGTCGGTGGCGGCATCGCGCAGGCGGGCGCGATGCTGTTCGATCGTATCGCCGAGTGTCTCGAGCATCGGGTCGGCTGGTACCTGCGCTACGCGCCAATCGACGTCGTCCCGGCGGCGCTCGGTGAGGAGAGCGGCGCGCTGGGAGCGACAGCGTGGGCGCGCGATCGCGCGGTCGCGGCCTGAACCGTGGCACGCCTGGATCTCGGCGCCCTGCCCCTCCTGCCCACCAGCGTCATCGGCTCCCACGCCTGGCCAGCCTGGCTTCACCTGGCTTTGGCCGCGGCCGAGCGGGGCGAATGCGGACCCGATGACATTCGGGAGACGCTCGACGATGCGGTCGATCTGGCCGTGCGGGATCAGGAGGAGGCCGGTGTCGACATCGTGTCGGACGGAGAGATGCGGCGCGCCGGATTCTTCACGGCCGCGTTCTACGGTTTCCTGACCGGCATCGAGGCCCTACCGGCGCGGCGGAAGATCGGTGTCGTCGCACACGATCAGCGCGAGAGCTATCGCGTTATTGCCCCAATCGAGGCTCCGCGCGGTCTGGGGCTACTCGACGAATGGCGATACGTCCGAACCCGCACACCGAAACCGATCAAGATGCCCTGCGCCGGGCCGTTCACACTCGCGGGGCGTCTTCAGGGCGGCGCCGTCTATCCCGACCGATTGGAGACGGCGCGTGTTCTCGTCACGATCGTCAATCGCGAACTGCGCGCGCTCGTCGCGAATGGCGCGACGTTCATCCAGATCGACGAGCCGTCGTACGCGGTGCACTCGGATGACCCGCGCGCGTTCGTCGATCTCTTCAACGCGACGGTCGAGGGGGTCGACGCGCGCATCGGTCTGCACCTCTGTTTCGGCAACTACGTCGGTCGCCCGGTCGCGCGCCGGACCTTTCGACCGCTCTTTCCGGCGATCTTTGCGGTGCACGCTCACGAGTTCGCGCTGGAGTTCGCGAATCGTGAGATGGCCGAGATCGAACTCGCGGCCGGGTTCCCCCGCGATCGCACCCTCGCGGCGGGCCTGGTGGACGTCAAGAACTACCACGTCGAGTCCTCCGTGGAGATCGCCGAGCGCATCCGCGCGGTGCTGCGCCACCTGCGCCCGGATCAGGTCGCGATCGTCCCCGATTGCGGGTTCAGCCAGACCGCACGGTGGGCGGCCCGCCGAAAGCTCGCGGCGATGGTGGAAGGAACGCGCATCGTGCGCCAGGAGTTGACGGGATCGCCCTCCGGATGAGCCAGGTCTACGTCGCGACCGGGTTCCTCATGCACGAACCGACGCGGCAGATCCTCCTCCACCTGCGCGATTCCAAGGCTCCGCAGAATCCCGATCGCTGGGCGTTCTTCGGCGGCCGCGCCGAACCGGAGGATGCGGGCGACCCCCTGCAGACCTGGGTCCGCGAGATGGCCGAGGAACTCGGCATCGCGATCGAGCGATCGACTGCGTGCGAAGTGCGCCGCTACGTGATGCCGAACGGCCTGCTGCGGGTGGTGTTCTGTTACCCGTGGCCCGACCGACGGATGGACTTCGTGCTCGGCGAGGGTGCCGGGTTCGCATGGTTCGATCTCGCCGCCGCGCTTGCCCTTCCGAACCTGACCGATCCCACCCGCGAGGATCTCGATTACCTCGCGCGCACGCCGCTGTTCGCTTGATCTCGCCAATCCTCAGGCGGAGACCGACCATCCCCCGTCGATGGTGATCACATCGCCGGTGATCGCTCGTGCGTTCGGTCCGAGCAGAAATGCCGCCGTTCGGGCGATGTCTTCGGCCGAGAGCATGCCGCCCACGAGCGGTTGGCGCCGGCTCGCGAAGTCGAGGATGTCGGGGTCGTCCTGAGCGCGTCGGCTCATCGGCGTCCGTGTCAGCCTGGGGGCGATGACGTTTACGCGGATCCCCCGAGGCGCGTACGTGGCGGCCATGGCCCGGCTCATCGACACAATCGCTCCCTTGGCCGCCGCGTAGGCGTGGGTCGCAAACTGTGGCGAAGACGGATGAGCGGCAAGGACGCTGCCCATGTTGAGGATCGCACCGCGCGCACCGTCTTCGTCCGGAGCCTGGGCGACCAGGATGCCGAGCGTCTTTCGACAGACGAGGAACATGCTCGTCAGATTGGACCCCAGTGTGATGTCCCATCCTGAGAGGGTGACCTCGTGCAGCGGGCCGTCGCCAAAGCGGCGGCCACTCATGCCCGCGACATTGAAGACACCGTCGATCCGTCCGAGCCGTGCGTGCGCGTCCCGGACGGCGGCGACCGCCTCCTGCTCGATTTGGAGATCCGCGGCCGTCCCAGACGCGTCACCGCCGGCATGCGCGAGATCGTCCACCAGCGCCGCGACGTGGGCGGAAGTCCGCGAGATCACGAAGACGCGCTGACCGCCCGATGCGAGCAGGCGCGCGGTCGCGGCGCCGATGCCGGTGGAACCGGTGATGAGATAGCGGCGCCAGCGCGCCGCTATCACGCCGTCCGTAGCGCCTCGCCCAGCAACTGCCCCGCCTCGCGAACGATGGTCGCTGCGCGGTCGATTTGCCCGGCCATGCCGAAGAACCCGTGCACGAGGCCGGGGTGATCATCGTACTGCGTGCGCACGCCGGCGGCGCGCAACCTCTCCGCATACTGGCGCCCATCGTCGCGTAGCACGTCGTACTCCGCCGTGATGACGTGGGTGCGGGGTAGGCCGCGCAGGTCGGGCGCCCTGAGCGGTGACGCGTACGGTTCATGGGAACGGTGCTGCGGGACGAAGTGGTTCCAGAACCACTGCATCCCCGTCCTGGTCAAGCCGAAGCCCTCGGCGTTGGCAACGTACGAGGCGGTCGTGAAGTCCCGGTCGGTCACTGGATAGATGAGCAACTGATAGGCGAGGCTAGGTCCGCTCTGGTCGCGCGCCATCTGTGCGACGCCCGCGGCGAGATGGCCCCCGGCGCTATCGCCGCCGACCGCGATGCGCCGCGGGTCGATCTTCAGGCCGTTGGCGTTGGCGCCGACCCACGCGGTCGCCGCGAAGCAGTCATCGAGCGGAGCGGGGAACGGATGCTCCGGCGCGAGCCGGTAGTCGACCGAGATCACCGCGCAGCCGGATGCGGCAGCGAGATCCCGGCACGTCCCATCGTGCGTATCGAGGTTGCCAATCACCCAGCCTCCGCCGTGGAAGTAGACGAGGGCGGGGAGTACTCCCTCCGCCGGGCGATACACCCGAATCGGAATGTCACCCGCTGGCCCGGGAACAGTCCCGTCACTCACCTCGCGGACGGGTCGCGGCGCAGCGGCGGCGCTCTGGCGCCGCAGGATGAAGTTGCGCCGGGCCTCCTCGGGGGTGGTCTCCTCGAGCGGGGGCTGGCCGAGCGCGGCGGCCGCCTCGAGTACTGCGCGCGCCTGTGGGTCGAGCGACATATCTAACCTCCGATCGGTGCGGGGACGGCCAGACGCTCCCGAAACCAGTCGACCGTGTGGCGCAGGCCAACCTCGAGGCCCACGCGCGGTTCCCATTCCAGTAGTGCCGTGGCGCGGCCGATGTCAGGGCAGCGCCGACGCGGATCGCCTACCCGCGCCTGATCGACGTGGATGATCGGCGCGCCCGTGTCCGCGATCCGAGCGATGATGCGTGCGATCTCGAGGACCGAGCGTTCATCGGGATTCCCCAGGTTGATAACCTGGCCGCGCGTGCGCCCTCGGAGCATCGCACGCATCAGGCCCTCGATGAGATCGGAGACGAAGCAGAATGAGCGGGTTTGCGACCCGTCGCCATGGACCGTGATCGGTTCCGCGCGCAAGGCCTGACTCACGAACTGGGGAATGATCCGCCCGTCTTCCGGGTCTGAGTGCGGGCCGTACGTGTTGAAGATCCGAACGACGCGCGTGTCGACATCGCGGGTGTGGTGGTAGACCATCGCGATCATTTCGGCATAGCGCTTCGACTCGTCGTAACACGCACGTTCACCCACGGGGTCGACGTTTCCCCAGTAGCTCTCGCGCTGCGGGTGTTCCAGCGGATCGCCGTAGGCCTCGGACGTCGATGCCATGAGGTACCGCGCGCGGTGGCGTTCGGCCAATTCGAGGAGACGATGGCTCCCCTGGCTGTTCGCCAGCGCGGTCTCGATCGGGTAGCGCATGTAGCCGGGCGGGCTCGCCGGACTCGCCAGATGAAAAACGAGATCGACGTTGTCGATGTCGGGCAGTGGTCGCGTGATGTCGGTTTCGATCAGAGTGAAGCCCGCGCGCCCCTGGAGCGCCACGAGGTTCCGTCTATCCCCCGTAAGAAGGTTGTCGAGCGCGACGACCTCGAGGCCATCCGCGAGGAGCCTGGCGCACAGGTGCGAGCCAATGAATCCGGCACCGCCCGCGACGACCGCACGCACGACGCAGAGGATATCAGCCAGTGTGCTACCCTCCGCTCCGACAAAGCGATAGCGGACGAAGGGCGGTTGCCGAAGGGCGGCCGCTTGAACGGGGGAAGTCCGGTGTGATTCCGGCGCTGTCCCGCAACTGTGGTCGGGCCGTGAGGTCCGCGAGCCAGAATGCCCACCTTCGTCTCGGTCGGCGTCCTTCGAGAGAGAGGCACCGTGGCCCGCCGAGCGATCGGCCCACCTTCCGGGTTCCCCGGGTCTCCCCTCTCACCGGAGCTCTGACCCGCCTGTCGAACCCGAGTGAGGTGGATGATGCGAGTTCTTATCCTGTTCCTGATGCTCCTTCTTACCGCGTGCCAGACCGCACCCACGCCGACGGCTGCGCCGGCGATCGGTCTCGCACCAAGTGCGGCGATGGTGCCGACCGCGACCAGCGCGTCGCCGGCTGTTACCCCCACGGCGACGGCCGTGCCACCCACCGCCACTGCAATCCCTCCGACAGTGGCACCTCCGTCACCCACTTCCCTCGGCTGGCCGCGTACGCTCACCGACGGTCTGGGGCGGTCGGTCACGCTGCTCGCCCCACCCGCGCGCATCATCTCCTATCTGCCCTCGAACACCGAGACGCTATTCGCGATCGGGGCGGGCGATCGGATCGTGGGAGTGGACAACTTCAGCGACGTCCCAGCCGCCGCGAAGGACCTCCCCAAGGTGGGCGATCTGAAGCCGAACCTCGAGGTCATCACGGCGCTGCGACCAGACCTGGTGATCATGATGGGTCGCAGCCCCGATCTGGTTACCCTCCTCGAGCCGCTCCGCGTGCCCGTGCTCGTCCTCGAATACAAGGACCTGAGCGGAACGCTCGATAACTTCACTCTTCTCGGGCGCGCGACCGGAACCGAGCGTGAGGCGTCCGCCCTCGCCGAGCGCGTGCGAGGACGGATCGAGAGCGTGCGCCTGCGCACCGCGAATGTGACCCGGCCCAGGGTGTATTACGAGGTTGACGGAAGCGACCCCGCTCGCCCGTACACCGTGGGACCGGGAAGCTACATCGATGAAATGGTGCGGATCGCCGGCGGCATCAACGTCATGTCCGATGCGCCCTCGGCGTTTCCTCAGGTCTCACTTGAGGCGATCGTGGCGAAGGCCCCACAGATCATCGTGGTGGGGTTCGCGAGCGGGGATGCCGCGCAGGCGTTCCGCGCTCGACCCGGCTGGGCCGCGGTGGCCGCCGTACAGCGAGGTGATGTGCGTGTCATCGATGGCGTGCGCCTCTCTCGGCCGGGGCCTCGCGTGGCCGAGGCGCTTGAACAACTCGCGGACGTGCTCCACGGGCCCGGCAAGGCCTGACGATCTCCGTGAGCGCACTTCGTCGGACCTCGCCTCGCGCGACGACGACGATCGCGACGGCGTTCCTTTGCGTTCTCATCGCGCTCGCCGCGGCCTCGGGGGCGGTTTCCGTGGCCCCGCTGACGATCCTTGAGATCGTTCTGGCTCGGTTTGGCGTTGCCGTGGCGATGGCGGATCCGACGCTCGCCGCGATTGTCTGGGAGATCCGGCTGCCACGCGTCGTCGCGGCGGGATTGGTGGGCGCTGCTCTGGCACTCGCCGGAGTGCTGACGCAGGGGCTCTTCCGCAATCCGCTTGCCGAGCCGTACATCCTGGGGATGTCGGGTGGCGCCGGGTTCGCGGTCACGGCGTTTCTCGCCTTCGCGACGCCCCTGCACCTCAACCAGGCGATGTCGTATCTCTCCTGGGTGGGGGCGTTCGGCGGCCTGATCACGATCGCGATCGTGTACGCACTCGCGAGTCGGAGAGGCCGAGTCGATCCCCTCACCATCCTCCTTGCCGGACTCGCGATGAGCGCGATCCTCGGCGCGCTCACGACTGCACTCCTTTTCATGGGTGATCCGCACCTGACGCGGCTCGCCCGAGTCTGGTCCTGGATGGGGGGCGGCGTTCAGGTTCTCGGATGGGGACCGATCGCGGCCGCGGTTCCGCCACTCGGTCTCGGCATCGTGGTCGCTCTGCGACAGGCGGCTGGCCTCGATGCGCTCGCCCTGGGGGAGGAGAGCGCCGCCCAGTTGGGGATCGCAATCCAGCGTCAGCGGGTCGAAGCGATCGTGGGCATCGCACTGTTGGCCGGCGCGGCGGTGACCCTGGCGGGACTGATTGGCTTCGTCGGGCTGGTCGTGCCCCACATCATGCGGCTGATCGTCGGACCGCGACATCTCCCACTACTGATCGCCAATGCTCCGGCCGGGGCCGCCTTCGTCGTGCTCGCGGACCTCGCCGCGCGCACGCTCCTGCCTCCCGCGGAGATTCCTCTCTCCGTGATCACCGCGCTCGTCGGCGGTCCCTGGTTCCTCTACCTCCTGCGTGCGCGGCGAGGCTTTGTCGGAGCAATCGGATGAGACTGTGCGCGCGGGGCGTCGGCCACTGTTTCGGCGATCGGGTGGTCCTTCGCGACATCGACGTAGGCGTCGAGGTCGGGGAAACGGTCGCGATCGTGGGTGCAAATGGAGCGGGGAAGAGCACGTTGCTCGGCATACTCGCGGGCATCATTGCGCCGCGGTCTGGATCGGTGACGTGGGGCGGAACGCGGTTGGGCGACTTTCCGCCGCGGGTGCGCGCGCGTTCGATCGCGCTCGTGCCGCAGGACGTCTCGGTCCCGTTCGACTACACGGTCGAGGAGATCGTGGATCTTGGTCGATTGCCGCAGAGGTCGGCGCTCGGCGGCGACCCAGAGGGTCCGGGCGTGGTCCGCCGGGCAATCGACCTCCTCGGGCTGGGTCCGTTCTTGCATCAGCCGTTCGCGTCGCTCTCGGGAGGCGAGCGACGGCGGGCGCTTCTGGCGCTCGCGTTCGCTCAGATCAGCACGACGCCGGGGCCGCGGGTGCTCCTGCTCGACGAACCAACCGCCCACCTCGATCTCGGCCATCAGCGGGCGCTGATGGAGGATCTGGTGACCCGCGCCGGCGCCGAGGGCATCACGATCGTGACAGTCCTCCACGATCTGGCTCTGGCGGCGCTGTATTTCCCGCGGCTGATGGTTCTCCATGCCGGTCGCCTCATCGCGGACGGTACGCCCCAGGCGGTTCTCACCGAGGCGACGATCGAGACGATTTACGGGACAGGCTTCTCCATCGAGCGCCACGCGTCATCCGAAATACCGCGAGTCGCGATTGTCGCCTCCGCGCCCCGCCCGCGCCCCTGAACCGGTCCCCCACGCGCCGCGCGTCGCCGGTGCTGGTGTTGCGAGTGTTTGCGCCCGAGTGAATCAACGCAGGTCGTGACCTACGATTCGCGCCATGTCCGCACGGAGCGCACCGCCCACCGCTGCGGCCTGGGCCTGGGACATCGTCACTGAACAAGCGGGGCGGATCGCCGCGGAGGAGCAGGGAGCACTGATCGGGAGTGACCCCAAGTACGTGCATCGGATGCGCGTGGCCTCGCGCCGCCTTCGGTCCGCGCTGCGGCTACTTCGCGAGCCGCTGGTGTCCTTCATCGATGAGTCACTGCTCGCAGGTTTCGATGCCGATCTCCGCGCTCTGGCCTCCTCGCTCGGCGACGTACGCGACCAAGATGTCGCCCAGGCCGACCTGGCGATGGATGCGGTACATCGGCCAGGCGATCGGCCAGCGATTGAGCGACTGATCGTCGATTGGTCTCTGGCGGTCGCGCCCGCCCGAGGGCGCCTGCGCGACCTCATCGGTGGCGGTCTCGTCGAGCGGATCGCGACGTTCGCCAGCGGCGCGTACGGTGCAACGGACACGGGGCCGTCCGCGGCACGCATCGCTCCGCGCCTGATCGGTCGCTCGCTTCGGAAGGCGCGGCGCAGCTATCTGGACGCCGAGGGCGACCCGATCGGCCTGCACGGGGCGCGCGTGGCATTCAAGCGGCTGCGGTACATCGCTGAGTTCGCGACGCCCTTCTTCGGTGATCGTCTCCTCGCTGTCCGCGAGATCGCCACAGCGATGCAGGACGCGCTCGGCAGCCATCACGACGACGAGATCGCGATCGCCACGCTCGTGCACGAGATCCAGCGACTCGCGGAGATACCCGATCGCGCCGCTGAATGCGGTGCCCTCGCTCGCGCGATCGGCGCGCGCCGATTGCGTCAGCAGACGTCGCTCGAATCGGCTCGTTCCCTCTGGACACGGGTGCCGCGAGCGGGCACACTGCGCCGTCAATTGGAGGGAACCAACTGAATGGTCGCGATGCTGCCTTCGCCGTCAGCCAGCATCGATTTTGCCGCCCTCAAGCGCCACGACTACCGGGGAAAGCTGATCGCGGTCGAGGGGCTCGATGGATCGGGCAAGTCGACGCAGATCTATCTCCTGCGACGCTGGCTTGAGCTACAGAACGTCCGCGTGTCGTTCACCGAGTGGAACTCGGCGATGATCGTCAAGGGAGCGACCAGGAGGGGCAAGAAGCAGCAATCATTGACCCCCACGACGTTCTCTCTGGTCCACGCGACCGACTTCGCGCATCGATACGAGCGGCACATCGTCCCTCTCCTTCGAGCGGGGTACGTCGTTCTGTGCGACCGGTATGCATTCACCGCACTGGCGCGCGATGCCGTGCGCGGCTGCGATCGGGAGTGGGTGCGCAACCTCTATTCGTTCGCTACCGTACCCGACATCACCTTCTTTTTCGATGTTCCGCTGGCCACTGCGATAGGGAGGATCATGGCGGGCCGGCCCCTCCTGAAGTTCCATGAGGCGGGGATGGATCTCGGTCTCTCAACCGACCCGGCCGAGAGTTTCCGCCTGTTCCAGGGGCGGATCCGGGACGAGTACGAGCGGCTCGCCATCGAGTACCGGTTCACGCGGATGGATGCGACCCGGTCGATCGAAGCGCAGCAACAGCAGATGCGCTCCATCGTCGCCCGGTTGGATCTGGCCCGCTACGCGCGTCGCGGCGGGACGAATGCCTGATCGGTTCTATGGCGCGGGGCTGCCTGGCGTCTCAATCTCCGGCCTGGGAGGCATCCTCGTTGCGCTGGAGGGTGCCGATGGCTCAGGTCGCTCGACGCAGATCCGCCTTCTGAAGGACTGGCTCGAGCGCCGCGGCCATGCGGTCGCCGAGGTTGGGCTTCGTCGCTCCACCCTCGTCGCCCGAGAACTGAGCGCGGCGAAGGAGGGACACACGCTCGGTCACCTGACGATGAGCCTCTTCTACGCTGCCGACTTCGCGGATCAACTCGAGCACGTCATTGTGCCGGCGCTGCGTGCGGGCTACATCGTCCTTGCCGATCGGTACATCTATACGCTTATGGCGCGCGACATCGTGCGGGGCGCTGATTCGGGCTATCTGGAGCGCCTCTACGGCATGGCGCTCGTGCCTGACGCGGTGTACTACCTACGCGTTTCGCCCCGCATTCTCATCGAGAGAAACCTTCAGAAGAGCGGTGCCCTGGACTACTGGGAATCGGGCATGGATATCGGCCTCGCTAGCGATATGTTCGATAGCTTTGTGAAGTATCAGACCCTGATGGGGGCGCAGTTCAAGCAGTTGCAGGAGCGCTACGGCTTCGAAGTTGTAAATGGCAACCGCACTGTCCGGTCGGTCTCCAACGACCTGCGCGCGCGGATCGAGGCCAAACTCGGCGCCACGCTGAGTGCGATCGCACCGTGAGCGCGGCGCGGGATGACGTCGAGAGTGCGCGACGCCTCCTCGTTCAGCGCCTTGCCGGAGTGCGCGCCGACTTCGAGGAGTCGGCGGCGCAATACACGTTGCGAGTTCTGGGCCGGCTCGCTGAGATCACCGATACCATCAACGACACCGCGAGCGATGCGCATCCGCATCCGCATCAGCGATCGGCGATGCTGCGCGATGCGTTTCGCTGTCTCGACGGGCTGGATATTAGGGCGTCGCGCGGGCGGCGTAAGGATCTGCGGGCGATCGAGCGTGCGCTCGACGCGATCGACGCGACGCTCGCGGCATGGTGAGAGGGAGGAACCGGTGGAAGAGCGCGTCTATCCAGCGTTGGCGGGCACGGGGCACGTCGCCGCGGTGGATCTCGGAGGTACGAAGATCCTCGCCGCTCTCGTGTCGCCGGAGGGAAGGATCGTGGCGCGGGTGAAGCGTTCGACCGGCAAGGGCGGCGTCGACGTCCTCGATCGCATCGCCGATGCGGTGCAGCGGGTGGCTCGCGACTGTGGCGTGGCCCTGAACGAGGTCGGCGCCCTCGGCGTGGGGGTACCTGGCCCCGTCTCTTTAGAGAGCGGCGTTGTTGCCGTCGCGGTGAATATTCCGGGATGGAAGGACATCGGCGTGCGAGATGAGTTGCGCCGACGACTGGCTATCCCGGTCGTGGTCGATAACGACGTACGGGTGGCGGTGATGGCCGAACACGCCGCGGGCGCAGGAGCGGGGGCACGCCACATGCTTGGTCTCTGGCCGGGCACCGGTATCGGCGGAGGCATCATCATCGACGGTCAGATCGTGCGCGGAGCGACGAACACCGCTGGTGAGATCGGGCATATGACGCTCAAGGCGGGCGGCGCGCGCTGCAATTGCGGCGGCACGGGTCATCTGGAATCGTTAGGCAGTCGCACCGCCATAGTCCGACGCATCAGTCGCGCAATCAAGAGCGGTCACAGGTCCTCACTGAGCAAGGTCAAGGGCGGTGCCGAGAACGCCCGCAGCGCCGATCTCGCCTCCGCGTACAGGAGTGGGGATCGCGTTGTGGTCGCCGCGGTCGACCGGGCCATCGATTACCTTGCGCTCGGAATTGCTTCCCTTGCCAACGTGGTCAACCCCGAACGGGTCGTGATGGGCGGCGGTCTGATCGAGGCATTCGGGGCGACGATCGTCGATCGTGTGAACGAGCGGGTCAAGCTGCACCCCATGTACGCGGCCACGGCGCACATCCTCGTCGTGCCCTCAGCGCTGGCCGATGACGCAGGCATCGTCGGCGCAAGCCTGATCGCGCGGCGCCTTGCCGACCAGGCGGCGGCGGCGGCGTGATGCCGCGACACCTGGCGTCCGACCTCACCATCGCCGAGGCCGAGGCAGTGGCACGGGTCGCGACGATCACCGCCTGGGCGCCAGCCCACACCGCCCAGGTGCAGCGTCTGGCCCGCCAGTTGTTCGAAGCGCTGCGCGATCACCACGGCCTGGGACCGCGCGAGCGCCGGCTGCTCGAGGTCGCGGCGCTGCTCCACGACGTGGGCTTCCCCACCAATCCCGCGCGCCACCATAAGGTGTCGGCACGAGTCATCCGCGCCAACCTCGGCGCCCCATTTACGGAGAGAGACGTCCACCTCATCGCGCTGCTGGCGCGCTACCACCGGAAGGGCGGTCCGCGCGTCCGGCATCGGCGATTCAGTCGCCTCGAGCCCGGAGAGCGGCAGATCGTGATCTGGCTCGCCGGGCTGCTGCGTGTTGCTGACGGCCTCGACCGGCCCCACGCTTCGTCGGTCCAGCGGGTGACCGCCGGGATCGTGAATGGGCGATTCGAGATCACCGCGAGCGGTGGGCCGGAGCACACCGAAGAGTGCATCTGCGGCGGCTCTCGCAAGCGTCAGGTTCTCGAGCGTGCGCTCGGGCGACCGATCGTGATTTGGAATGACGAGGCTGTTCGCCCGGCCTCGGCTGCCGATTAGACTGCACCCGGGAGGTACATTCTATGTCTGAAACACGGGTACCCGTGGAGGGCGAGCGCGCGCCGCAGTTCGCGGGGACCGCCACGTCGGGGCCGATCTCGCTGGCCGACTACGCGGGCAAGTCACACCTGATCCTGTACTTCTATCCGAGGGCCGATACGCCAGGGTGCACGCGCGAGTCATGCGGCTTTCGCGATGCGAAAGCAGATCTCACGCGACTCGGGGCCGCGGTGGTGGGAGTCTCCGCCGACGATCTCGACGCGCAGAGCGCCTTCGCGACGAAGTACGACCTCGGCTTCCCGCTCATCGCCGACGTGGGCCGCGCCGTGATCGACGCCTACGGCGTCTGGGGCGAGAGGCGCCGGCCCGATGGCACGAGCACGATGGGGGTCCGACGAATGACCTTCCTCATCGATCGCGAAGGCACCATCCGCAAGGTGTATCCGAACGTGACGCCCGACGGCCACGCCGAGGAACTCGCCCGGGACATCGCCGCGCTCGGCTGATCGGCTTTGGGGGGATTCCTGAGGGCCGTCCCGACGCGGCCCCAGGGTCAGCCGGCTGGCTTCATCATCGCGTCGAGAATCTTCTGGGCCGACTGCGCGGCCTCGGCGGTCTTTCGCTCGCCGCGCAGCACCGGGAAGAGGAACTCCGCCTCGATCGCAGGGTACGCGTGGAGTGGCGTATCCGCGGAGAGAAATCGGACCTGATCCAGCGCGCTCACGTACGCGCTGGCCTCGCTGTCCAGCATCAGGCTATCAGTCCGCCGAATGTCCCGCGTTCCCTTGACCGGCGGCAGAAACATGCCGTCCGGACTTGCTTCAACCATCGCGCGCAGCGCATTGAGGGAGTGCTTGAGGTCGGGCGCCTTCGCGGGGATTCCGATGAGGAGCGGCGTCGTGCCCAAGATCACGCGGCGTTCGGTGGTGGGTAGTTCGGTGACCTGTATGTCGCCAAAACCGCGCCAGAACACCGCGCCGCCCGCGACGAAACTGCCCATCGCGCTCTCCCCGGAGGAGAGGCCGCGGAACATCCGGTTCCAGAGTTGTGCCGTCGCATCGGGCGGCGCCGCGATCTTGTGTGTGTGGACGAAGTCGCGTAGCAGTTCGATCGCCTGGATGGTGCCTGGCTCGTCGAGGCGGATCCGGGCGCCATCCTCGGCGACGACCTCGGCGCCGTGCTGCCATGCCAGCGAGACGAAGGTCGGTGAGGCCCGCCCGATGTGCAGTCCCCACCGCGGCGGCGTATCACCGCTTGCGGGGCGGGTCAAAGTCTTCGCCATCCCGCCAAGGGTGTCCCAACGCCACCCGGCGGGAGGCGGCTCCAACCCCGCCTCGTCGAAGCGTCTCTTGCTGTAGGCCATTACCTCGGCGCCCACTGAGAGGGGTATCGCGGACTGCTTCCCCTGGGCAAGTCCCGCGCGGAGCAAGTTGCTGTGGAAGTCACCGGAGCGGAACCACGATTCGGCCTTGAGGATCGGACCGAGATCGTGAAGAACTCCGGCTCTAGTCAGCGCGCTCAACGCGTTGATCTCTTCGGGCCCGCTCATCACCAGATCGGGCACCTCGGAACCGGAGAGGGCACCGAGCGCCTGCGCGTAGGCCGCGGGCAGGTCCATCGCAGTGGGTGCGCCCACCCCGATCGCGGCCGTCGTCAGCTTGACGTTCCTCTCCGGATTGAGGCGATGATTGAGGTTCTGGAAGCGAGTCGACCAGAACGCGAAGAGATCAAGGTCCGGGCGGCCGATGCGGACCGGCCGGGGTTCCGAGGGCGTGGGCGTCGCGATGCTGGCGATGCCTTTCGCGACCGGGACCGGCGCATCCGGATACTCCGCGCGGCACGCCGCGAGGACGGGCAGGCCGGCAAGCGAGGCGAGAAGGGCTCGGCGGCTGAGTCGCTTCATCGCCCACGATTATGGGAGTCGCGGCCCCCGGGCGGGCAACCCTGTGTCCTCTCCTGCCGCCGCTGGTACGCGTGGTGTCGGGAGGTTGGATCTCACGCGGACTCCCGCCTGCTCTAACCGAGGGCGCGAACCCTTGCGATCCCATCGCGCAGTCCGGCCGTCAGCAGGCGAAAATCGCCTGAGTACGCGATGATCCTGTAGCCGAGGCGGAGCCATCGCTCGCAGGTGGCCACGTCGTCGGCATTGATGCCGGCTGTCTCGCTGTGCGCCGTCGCCACGCGAACCACCTGATCCATCGCGCCGAGGAACTCCGGGTGGTCGAACTGCCCGGGGTATGCCGAGGAAGTTCGTGAGGTCGAAGTGCCCGACCCAGAGGACGTCGATCCCCGGAACGGCAGCGATCTCTTCAAGGTGGGCCAGGCCCCGTTCCGATTCGATCTGGGCGATCAGAAGTCGGCGCGCGTTGAGCGCACCCACTTTCTCGGTCAGATCACCGCGCTCGTAGTCATCGTGCGCGAAACCGAAGGCCGCGCCCCGCCTTCCGTGGGGCGGGTATGTCGTCGACTCGACGATCGCCTCCGCCTGACTCTTCGACTCGACCATTGGCACCATCAGTCCGAGCGCGCCTGAGTCGAGCACGCGGGCCAGGAAGTGGTACTCGGTGGCGGGCACCCGGACCAGTGGCACGGGCAAGGGGCCGCGCGACGCGGCCAGCACCGTCCGTATCGTCTCGACCGAGGCGCCGGAATGCTCCATATCGTAGATCGCGAACTCGGCGCCGGTCGTCGCCACGAGAGCAGGCATCGACGGCGTGAAGAACTCGAACACCATGGTGCCGATCGATCGCCCGCCGCGGGCGATCGACTCCTTGACTGGATTAGGGCGCAAGGGCATGGATGTGTCCTCCGGCGCGCGCAGCCAGGCGTCGTGCGAAGCGCGGATGGTCGAGGGCGACCCGATTGACGACGCCGACTGTCGGGATCTCGCCGCGAGCGATCGCCAGGAGGCTTCGGATCGCCGACCGCCCGTTCTCGCGGAAGCACTCGTCTGTCCAGCAGAGCGCATGCGGCGTGACGATGACGTTCGGAAGACGCAGCAGTGGGTTGTCCGGCGAAACGGGCTCCTCCTCGAACACATCCAGACCTGCGCCGGCGATCCGGCCGTGGACCAGTGCGTCGTACAGCACCGGTTCGTCGACAATTGGGCCGCGGGCCGTGTTGATGAGGTAGGCCGTAGGCCGCATCCGGCCGAGGAGATCTGGGCCGACGAGGTGGCGTGTCTCTTCAGTGAGGGGGCAGTTCACCGAAACGAAGTCGCTCTCTGCGAAGAGCGTCTGGCGATCGACGAGCACGACGCCGAGGGACGCGAGATCCGCGGAAGAGGCATACGGGTCGGCGGCGAGAACGCGCATCTCGAACGGTGCCACGAGGCGCGCGACATCGCGTCCGATGTTGCCCATACCGAGCAATCCGAGTGTTCTGCCCGTGATTCCCCGGCCCATGACTTCACTCGCGCGGCGGAACCCCTCCCCGGCCCGGGTCAGACGGTCCTTCTCCAGGAGCCTTCCCGCAAGCGCGAGGACAAGCGTGAGGACCGCTTGAGCGACCGGTCGGCGCACGCCATCGGGAGTGATCGTCACGAGGACTCCGGCGCGATCCATTGCCGCCATGTCGATGCGGTCGTATCCGACGCCGAACCGCGCAACCGCAACCAGGCGGAGATCGGGCCCGCTGACCGTGGCGGCGGAGAAGCGCGCCCTTAGAGCGAGAATGCCGTCGTACCGCGCGGCCACCGCCGCCGTGATCTCGGTGTCGTTCTCCGGGATGTACTCCCACGCCACGCCGCGTTCGGCCGAACCCTCGAGTAGCGACAGGCCGATGTCCTCGAAGGCCAGCGTTCCGTCAGGCCCGAGGAAATCGTGAGTCAGACCGATGCGGAAGGTGTCGACGTCGCTCATCGCGGTGGCGCATCATAGCCTGCGCCGCCTGAGACGCGCGTACGATGTGAGAGATGTTCGTCAGGACCGGGCTCGGCGATTTCGCGCCGGGCGATCTAGGTCAAGTGCTGATCCACGAGCACCTGGTGGTCGATATCCGCTAGCGGCACGAGGGCTACAGCGACGACGTCGAAACCATCGTTGGAGGGATGGTCGCCCATCTCTCGGACGTCCGCGATCTCGAAGTCCCCACGATCGTCGACCGCACGCCGACCTACCTGGGCCGCTACGAGGCCGCCTATCGTCTCGCCGCCACACGCACCGGCCTGCACGTTGTGATGGCGTGCGGGACCTATCGGGAAGCGTGGTTAACCGAGGAGATCGTCGGATTTGATGAGGCTGCTCTCGCCGACGGGTACTGCCAGGGACTGGACGCGGCGGGCTTCGTCAAACTCGGCTGCGATCCCGATGGGCCCGGCGACGGGGAAACCCGTTGCGTCCGGGCGGCGGGTCGCGCGAGTCGCGTGACCGGTGCCCTTGTCGCCTGCCACGTCGGGCATGCCGGTCCGGCATGGCGGACCGTGGATGCCTTCGAGGCCGGAGGCGGCGATCCGGCGCGCTTCGTCGTCGTTCATCTTCAAAACGAGTCCGATTTTCCGCGCCCACCTCGCCCTTGCCCGCCGCGGTGTGTGGCTCGAATACGACGCGATCGGGGCCGCCCCACCGTATGAGGTCTACGGCGCGATCCTGCTGCGTCTTCGCAACGCGGGCCTCCTGGGACAGATCTTGATTTCTCAAGACGCGTGCGCCTATATCGTGGGGAACGACGGTACAGCGGAGAGGCAGCATCGGTTCGACCGTCTGCATCGTTCGTTCCTGCCCTACCTTCGGTCGATCGGGTTCAGCGAGAGCGACATTCGCGCGCTTCTCATTGACAACCCGGCACGGGCTCTCGCACGCCCGAGCGCTATGTGTCGATAGTCGGCCGCGTGGGTTTCGGCGTCGCCACGAGGATCAGCGCCGCCACGATCATCAGGGACACGCCGACATACCACGCGACCTCATACGCGCCGGTGATGTCCCGAACGTAACCGGCGATGGGTGCCCCCGCCGCGCCCGAGATCAACGTCACCGGCATCACGGCGCCCCGAATGCTGCCCAGGTTCTGCCGCCCAAAGTAGTCGGCCCAGATGAAGGTCTCCAGAAGGATCCACACCCCGATGCCGAAGCCGAAGAAGATCATCGACGCGAAGAGCAGCGCGTTGCCGAAGGTGAGGATCGTCAGGATGGAAGCCGTCGCGAGGAGGAGAAATCCGAATGCTCCCACGAAACGGATGGGGATTCGATGGATCAGCATCCCGGCCGCGAACTGCGTGACGCCGGAAGCCGCGGCATCGAGCCCGGTCGCGAACGAGATCATCATCGGGTCGAGGCCGCGATCCATGAACGCGGCGATCCGATGTAGTGCGATCGACCCGACGCCTAGGCCAATGAGAGAGAACGCGATCACGAGGCGCCAGAACGCGCTGGACGCGAACGCCTCCGCGCGAGTCCACGCTTCCTCATCGCGCGCGATGCCACCCGCTTCCAGGGGAACCCAGCCACCATCTGGCTGAAGTCCGTGGTCTTCAGGGATGCGGCGCACGAAGATGAGGGAGAGGGGCACGATGATCGCGACGGCCAGGCCCGCAAGGAAGGGCCAGGCGGCTCGCCACCCGAACGCCTCGATGAGCCACTGGCTTAGCGGCATGATGGTGATGCCACCGAGGGGCACCCCGAGCGACATCCAGGCGAGTGCACGCCCACGCTGGCGCACGAACCACTTGGTCACAGGAACGGCCGTCACGAGGGAGCCGGGCCCCCCGATGCCGAGAACGCCCATGACGGCGAAGAGAAGGACGATCTGCCAGCCGGCATCGACGAAATAGAGAAGTGCTACTCCCGCACCAGTCAGAACCGCCGCGAGCGCGAGAAGGTAGCGAGCTCCCCAGCGGTCGATCCATGGGCCGACAACGGGCGCCGCCAGCGCCGCCGCGACCTGGCGCGATGACTGGGCCAGGCCGAACGCCGTGCGACCGATCCCCAGTTCATCGCCCATCGGCTTTATGAAGAGGCCGAAGTTCAGGGTTGCCAGACCCATCGAGCAGGCGCCCACCGCGCCCATCGTCGCCGCAATAACCCAGCCGTAGTAGATGCGCGAGGAGAACGGCAACACGGATGCGAACGGGGCGGCTACTCTATCCGACGCGCGGTGATGTCGCCGCTTCGATCGCGCGTGTGGCACCTGGGGCGGTGCTGCACGGTGCGGCGACTAGCCGGTGACCTGCTCCGCCCGCTCGTATCCGCCCAGGATGCCCCACATGTGCGCCTCGCCGCGAGGAAGGACGATGGCGTCGGTCACGCGACGCGCCGCGCGTCGAGCGGTCTCCCACGCCGCGATTCCCATGGCTGTCCCGATGCCCAGTCCAAGGGCGATCACGCCCACGATCATCTCTCTCTTCATACTCTCACTCTACCCGTGCTCGGGCGAGGACAGGAGGATTTCCGCTAACCGGCCACTGTGCCGACCGGTCTTCGTGCCAGTACCTCGACGACGTTCGTGACCAGCCGCAAACCGATCTCCCCATCCAGCGAGAGGATCGACTCGGGATGGAACTGGACCGCGGCGACGGGCAGGTCGCGATGTTCGAGGGCCATCACCACGTCATCGTCGCTCATCGCCGTGATCTCGAGAACCTCGGGGTGCCGATCGACGCGACTGAAGAGGGAGTGGTAACGGCCGGCTGTGAAGGTGGCAGGTAGCCCGGCGAACAGCGCTCCACCCCGGACCCTGATCCCGGAGGGCTTCCCGTGCATGGGGTACTCGAGAACGCCCAGTTCGCCGCCGAAGTACTCGACCATCCCCTGCAGACCCAGGCAGACGCCGAAGATGGGCAGGTCGCGCGCGAGCGCTGCCTTGATCGTGCCGGAGACATCGAAATGTCGGGGGGTGCCAGGCCCAGGGGACAGGACCACCAGGTCGGGCGCGATCCGATCGAACTCGCCGTGATCGAAGCCCGAACGGAGCGTGATGACGTCCGCTCCCGTCTGCCGGAAGTAGTTGGCGAGGGTGTGGACAAACGAGTCCTGGTGATCGACCAACAGGATCCGCTTGCCTTCGCCGGTCCGTCGGAGCGGTGGCGATGCCGCCGTGGCCGCGACTCCCCGCGGGCGCCTGATCGCGTCGAGGAACGCGGCGGCCTTGACCCGCGTCTCACGCTCCTCCTCGTCCGGGTCGGAGTCGTAGAGCAGAGTCGCGCCAGCGCGGACCTGCGCTACCCCGTCTTTGACTCGGATTGTGCGCAGGGTCAGGCCCGTATTCATGTTCCCGTCGAAGCCGATGAGACCTACCGCGCCCCCGTACCACGCTCGCGCGCTCTTCTCGTGATTCTCAATGAACTGCATCGCCCACGCCTTGGGGGCACCGGTGACGGTCACCGCCCACGTATGAGCCAGAAACGCGTCCAGAGCGTCGAACTCCGGGCGCAGATGCCCCTCCACGTGATCGACCGTGTGAATCACGCGCGAATACATCTCGATCTGACGGCGACCCAGCACGCGCACGCTGCCCGGTCGACAGATGCGCGACTTGTCGTTCCGATCGACGTCGGTGCACATCGTGAGCTCCGACTCGTCCTTCGTCGAGTTGAGCAGTTCGAGAATCTGCGCCGCGTCGCTGATCGGATCGTGTCCGCGTGCGATCGTCCCCGAGATCGGGCAGGTCTCCACGCGATCCCCGTCCACCCGCACGTACATCTCGGGCGAAGCGCCGACAAGGTACTCGGCCGCGCCGAGATTGATCAGGAATCCGTACGGCGCGGGATTCCTCTCGCGCAGGCGACGGAACAGTTCCGAGGGCGGAGCATTACATGGCTCCATAAACGTCTGCCCGGGAACTGCTTCGAAGAGATCGCCGCGACGGAAGGCCTCCCTGGCGCGACGAACGACATCGGCATATTCGCCCGGAGCGTGATCGCATGGTGAGTCCGCCCGGGTCGCGGCGCGGTACGGCGCCGTCGGTGTCGATCGCGGGAGGCCCTCGGTCGATGCGCCGTCGACCTGGAACTCGTAGGTCCTTCGCCATGCTCGCTCGCGGCGGTGGTCGACAACGACAAGCTCGTCCGGCAGGTACAGGACGAGATCGCGCTGATCGTCGGGGCGACTCAGCCGGAGCTCCATCGGCTCGAACTGGAACGCGAGGTCGTACCCGAAGGCTCCGTAGAGACCCAGGTGCGGTTCATCGGGCGCGCGGAACAGATCCACGATGCCGCGAAGAACCGAGAAAGTCGATGGTTGTTTGCTACGCTGCTCCTCGGGAAATCGACCGGAGGGCGAACGAACGGTGCCGCGTAGGAGTCCGCTGGCGGTGTCCAGACTGGTCAGGGCAGTCAGTCGCCTCAGCACTCGCTCCACCGCCGGCAGGAGAATCTCGCCACGGGCGTTGAGTGCGCGGATCTCAAACGCGCGCTCGCGTGCCGTGAACTCCAGAGGCGGGTCGATGAATCCCATGTCCCAGCGCGTGTAGCGGCCCGGATACTCGTAACTGCTCGCGAGCAGGGCGCCACGCCGCTCGTCGAGCGCGTCGACAATCTCCTCGATTGCGCCCGCCGGGGCGATGTCGGCCACTGACCGACGAATCCGCACGCCACCGGCGGTCTGATAGGAGTCGACCTGGTTGTGTCCTCGTTCCATCGCGCGCTCCTCCCTCACTGAACTTCCGTGGGAGGGGGCTCAGGCTCCTCTTGGGCCCGCCACCTCCTCACGAGGCGGCCGGGCATGCGCAGGGCGCTACCGGGTGCCGCCTAACGAGGCGGCCACCACCACTGGGCGAACTGCGAGATCACCATGATGATGGTGTCAGAGAACCGATCGGGCGTCAAGTGCCGATTGGCGCGCACCCCGATGAACTCGATCGCGCGATCCAGGATCGACGTGACCTGCGCTGGGTCGAGCGCACCCGTCTCGCCGGCATAGATCTTCCCGGCACGGCGCGCAGTCGATCGAGACCGGACAGCAAGCCTCGGTAACGCCGCGGCCACTCCCTCCGCTTTCGAGAGGAGGACGCCGCTCTCGGCCAGAGCGATCGCGCGGCAGGCGTTGAGCACCGCATAGAGAGGGCTCGATCTGGCGTTTTCCATCGCCCAGCGCAAATCCGCCGCGACCGCATGGAGGAGATCGCACACGCGCACCGCCGGAAGTAGATCGCGTGGCGCCGACCCGATCAGCGCGAGACCACGTGCTCGGGCCATCGCGACATGGGCGGCCAGATCCGCATCGTGACCGGCGGCGTGGCCGCGGAACGATAACGGGCCGGTCGCGATGCGCTCGGCAGTCGCGGCGCGATGCGCCTCCGAGTAGTGGAAGTCGAACGGGGTCGGGTGCATGAGGACCGCGCCGCGCCGGGAGTCGATCACACTGATCTCGATCGGGTGCGGACGCCCGCCGAGACCGAGCAGTCCGGTGGAGAAGCGATGACGCACGTGCGGCGGAAGCGGCGTTTCCGCTACGAGCAGGATGTCTAGGTCGCTGAGTCCGGCCCGGAAACACCCCATCGCGGCCGACCCGTGCAGGAGTACGCCGCGAAGACGCTGCCCGATGCACCTCGCGCACAGATCGCACACCCCGGTCAGCGCCGCGACCACCTCCTCGGGAAGAGCATCCGCGGTTGCGCCTCCCATCGGGGTGAGCGAAGCCCTTGTATCAACCACTTCAGTACGTTACTGTGGCAAATTGAGGCTATATCAGAGTCACCCGAATCGATGCCCGAACGGATCGTCCCGGCGACTCGAGCTCTGCTTGGCGAGGGCAACCCTGCGCCATCCATTGCGGCCGTCGCACGGCGGGCGGGCGTGTCGCGCATCACCGTCCATCGGCACTTCGGTTCGCAAGAGGCACTTCTGAACGAGGTGAGTGTCGCACGCGAACGGGCGGGGCACGAGGGATCGGATCATTCACGCCGCCGGTGACGTGATCGCGCGGGTCGGATACCAGTCGGCTACCATCGAGGAGATCGTCCGGGTCGTGGGTATTTCGACGCCGCCGTCTTACGGACACTTCGCCCGGAAGGAGGATGTTCTCCTTGCGATCGTGGAGGTCGTGAGTGACCGAATTCGGGCGATTGGCCAGGACTTGCGCGGCGTCTCCGTGCGTGATCGGTCCAACATAGCGGTACTCCTAGAGCGGATGACGGCCACGCAAGCGTCGTTCTTCTACCTCTTCCCGGCACTGCTTTTCGCCGTCGCCGGGCGCCCGGACTTCGCCGAGCGCGTCTTCGATGAGGTGATTCTGCCCACGTGGGACGCGCTGGGCATTGCGACACGTCCCCCGGGGGCAATCGAGTCGATAGAGGCGACGCGGGCGCGCGCGATGGCTCTCATCGGCATGGCGACCTACTACAGCCTGGCGCGGCAAGTGTTCGCGCGGAGGCCGGAGTTCCTATCGAACGACCGAGCGATCGAGCAATTCGCACGGATCTTTCATGAAGGAGTCTCGCGTGGTGGCGACAGCGGTTGACACTCCACTTGCCAGAGGGCATCGGCACCCTACCCCAGGGCGGCTTTTGCGCCCGATTCTCGCATTGCTGATCTTCGGTGCCGCCGCGGTCTGGTGGTATCAGAGTGGCCGGTCGCCCCACGCCCGGATGCTCGTCGCCTCGGGCACGATCGAGGCGGATGAGTCGGAGATTGCGGCCGAGATGGTCGGTCGCATCAGCGCAGTACTGGCACAGGAGGGCGACGTGATTGCCGCGGGGGCGCCGCTCATTCGTCTGGACGATACCTTGCTGGCGTCACAGGTCGCTCAGGCTGAGTCTGCTGTCGAGTCAGCCCGGGCGAATCACAACCTCGTCGTGCGAGGCGCGCGAGCGGAGGAGATTCGCGCCGCTCGCGCGGCCGTCAATCAGGCGATCGCCAACAGACAGGCTGCCGAACGCGCCATCGGCCACGCGCGCTTGGCCCGTGCCAACCCGCAGGAACTCGCCGCGCGGATCGCCCAGGCCGAGACCGCGGTTGTCGGCGCCCGTGTGCGTGTGGCGCAGGTTGAGGCCGGACCTCGCGCAGGGGATCTCGGCGCGACGCGCGGGGCGCGCGATCAAGCGCGAGCGAATCTCGACCAACTACGCGCCACGCTCGCGGCCCAGGAGACCGTGGCGCGGGCAGCCGTCACCGCTTCGGAGAGTCGGCTGGCGCTCGTGCGGCAGGGACCACGCACCGAGGACATCCGCGCGCTCGAGGTGGGACTCGAGCAGGCCAGGAACACTCGGTGGGCCACGCAGATCGAGCGGGATGCCACGTGCGGCCGCGGTGCGGGTACGGCGTGCGACGCTGCCAACGCGCGCGTCGCGGCGACCGAGAGCGCCGTTTCAGTCGCCGCTGCTACTCTCGAGAAGGCGCGGAATGGTGCGCTGCCAGAGGAGGTCCGGGTGGCGGAGTCTGCCCTGTCCCAGGCCCGGGCGGACCTTCAGGCACGGTTGGAAGTGTCTCAGCCTGCGCTCGCCGCCGCACAGGCCGCGCACGACGCAGCCCATCTGCGCGTCGCCGACCTCGAGTCCGGTGCCACTGAGCAAGAGCGGCAGATCGCGCTCACGGCGCTGGAGGCGGCGGAGCGAAACCTGCGAGACCTGCGCGCGATGCGCGATGACCCGCTGCACGCGAATGCCTTGGTGGATGCCGCGGAGGGGCAGGCGTCGGCCGCGGCCTTCGCGGCCGACGCCGCGCACGCCCGCCTCGATGCCCTGACCGCCGGGCCAACCGAGGAGCAGGTCGCGGTGGCGCGTGCGGCCGTGACTCAGGCCGAGGCCGTGCTGCGAACCGCCAGTGCCCAGAGCGCTCGGGCTCATATTGCGGCGCCCACGGCGGGAACGGTGACGCGACTGGTGGTGCGACCCGGGGAGGTCGTCTCTCCCGGCGTGCCGCTGATCGCCCTGGCCGACCTCGCGAACCTTCGTCTCACCCTGTACGTCCCCGAAGATCAGATCGGCAGAATCACCCTGGGCGGCGACGTCGCGGTCTCCGTCGACTCCTTTCGCGGCGAGGCGTTCGCCGGCGAGGTGACGTACATCTCGCCCCGCGCGGAGTTCACGCCACGCAACGTCCAGACGCGGAGCGATCGCGCGCGCACCGTGTTCGCGGTCCGCGTCCGGCTGCCGAATCCCGACGGGCGACTGAAGCCGGGGATGTATGCCGACGCGACGCTGGCGCCCGCGCTGTGATCGCGCGCGTCTGGGCGCTGGTCGTCAAGGAGTTCATCCAGATCCGGCGCGACCGGAAGACGCTCGCCATCGCGCTGGGCATGCCCATTATGCAGTTGCTGCTGTTCGGCTACGCGGTGAACACAACGGTCGACCACATCGCGACCGTGATTGTCGACGAGTCCGCCGACGTGAGAAGTCGCGACTTCGTGCGCGCGATCGTCGCGACCGGGTACTTCGACGTTGCGACCTTCTTGCCCGCCGCGACCGAAGCGCGCGCGGCGATCGACCGCGGCGACGCTAAGGTCGCATTCATCTTCCCGCCGAACTTCGGCCGACACGTGCTCGCGGGCGATACCGCGACCGTGCAGGTCCTGATCGATGGGTCGGACCCAAATGTTGCCCAGACGGCGCTCTTGACCGCCGAGGCCCTCGCCCGCAGTCGCGGCATCGAATTAATGACCTCGCGATTGCCCGCCGGCGCCGTGTTGCCCATCGAGAGCCGAGCGATCGTCCTGTACAACCCGAGCCTCCAGAGCGTCAATTTCATGATTCCTGGCCTGATCGGTGTCATCTTGCAGACGCAGGCGGTGATGCTGACCGCCTTCGCGATCGTGCGCGAACGGGAGCGGGGGACGCTCGAGCAACTGATCGTGACGCCCATCGGGCAGGGCGAACTTCTGGCCGGAAAGCTCATTCCCTACGTCATCATCGCCTTCGCGCAGGTGGGTGCGTCGCTACTCGTGGGCCATTACTGGTTTGGCGTTCCCATCAACGGCTCGGTGCCATTGCTCCTTGCGCTCTCGTTCCTCTTTCTGCTCGGCGCACTTGGGCTGGGCATGCTCATCTCCACGATTTCAACGAATCAGATTCAGGCGATGCAGTTGACCCTCTTCACCTCGCTGCCGTCGATCATCATCTCCGGCTTCATGTTCCCCCGCGAGGCCATGCCGGCGATCATCGCGATGGCCTCGTACCTTCTACCCCTGACGTACTTCCTGCAGATCCTCCGCGGCACAGTGCTCAAAGGGGTCGGGATCGAGTACCTCTGGCCGCAGGTCATTCCGCTCGGCGTGTTCGCGGTGGCGATCTTCCTGCTTAGTACGGCGCGCGTGCGGCGGAGCCTCGTGTGACCGCCGACCGCGCGGTTGTGGCCCGGGAGGTTCGCGCCCGCTATCCGGGGACCCTCGCGCTCGACGGTCTCTCCGTGGACGTGGCTGTGGGCGAAGTGGTGGGCCTGATCGGCCCCGACGGCGCGGGCAAGACGACGTTTCTGCGCATCCTGGCCGGAGCGCGCCAGATCGATGGCGGTACCGTCACGGTCTTCGGGCGCGATCTGGTTCGCGAGTGGCGACTGTTGCGCGAACTCCGTGGCTATGTGGCGCAGGGTTTCGCCCTCTACGGCGATCTGACCGTGGGCGAGAATCTCGCCTTCGTGGCGACCGCGTATGGAGCGCCCGCCGCGCCGGAATCGCCCTGGGGGCGGGCCCTGCTGGATTTCTGCGGACTCACGCCGTTCCGAGATCGGCTCGCCGACCATCTCTCTGGCGGCATGAAGAAGAAGCTCGCCATCGCGTGTGGGGCCATTCATCGACCGCGACTGCTGATCCTCGATGAGCCCACCGCGGGCGTGGATCCGGTGTCGCGTCGCGACATCTGGCGCGCCCTCTATCGCGCCCGCGACGAAGGGATCACGATCGTTGTGGCGAGCGCCTATCTCGACGAGGCGGAGCGATTCGATCGGGTCGCGCTTCTGGCCGCCGGTCGGGCGCTGGCCTTCGGTTCCCCCTCAGCGCTGCGGTCTGCCTACCCCTATCACCTTCGCGAGGTGGTGCTGCGCGATCGGTCCGTGCCATCGCTCCGCGAGGCGCGCGATCAGATCGCGCGTGATCGGGCGATCGCTGGCGTGCAGTTGTTTGGCGATCGACTCCACGTGGCCGGGTATACGCCAGAGTCCGTCAGTGCCGCGCTCGAACGGCTGGGCGAGTCGGTAACCACCGATCGGAGCGAGCCGATCGTCCCCACGATCGAGGATGTGTTCCTCGCCTCGCGAACGCTCTGAGCCATGGGGTCCGCGGTTGAAGCCCTCGAACTGACGCGTCGCTTTGGTGACTTCACGGCTGTCGATGCGATCAGTTTTGCCGTCGCTCGAGGCGAAGTCTTCGGGTTTCTGGGGCCGAATGGCTGCGGCAAGACGACGACCATCCGCATGCTGTGCGGCATCCTCGCTCCCACATCCGGTCGCGCCCGCGTGCTCGGCTACGACACAGTGCGCGATGCGCGAGCGATCCGCCAGAGCGTTGGCTACATGAGCCAGAAGTTCGCGTTGTACGACGATCTGACGGCCCGAGAGAACCTGCGTTTCTATGGTGGCCTTTACGGATTGGCCGCCGCCGACGCGGCACGCCGCGAGGACTCTCTGATCGGTCGATTCGACCTCGGCGACCACACGCAGACGCTGGTAGCCGCCCTGCCGACTGGGGTCCGGCAACGGCTCGCCTTCGCTGTGGCGATCGTGCACCAGCCTCCGCTGATCTGCCTGGACGAGCCCACCTCGGCGGTCGATCCCGCGGCGCGCCGGGCGTTCTGGGATGCGATCTACGACGTGGCGGCGCTCGGGACGACCGTCTTCGTCACCACCCACTACATGGACGAGGCCGAGTATTGCCACCGGCTCGTCCTGATGAACCGAGGGCGGGTGATTGCGTGTGATACTCCCGGTCAGATCCGTGCCTCGCTGGCCGGGCGAACATGGGAACTGATCTGCGCGGTGCCGATTCGGGCTCTGGATCTGCTTCTGATGATGGAGGGAGTGATCGCCGCGACAATCGTCGGTACTGCGGTGCGTCTCATCCTGCCGGAACCCGCCATGGTTCCGAGTCTCCGCGCGCGGCTGGTGGAACAGGGCGTGAGCATCGCGTCGATCGAACCGACCGCGCCAATGCTCGAGGACGCGTTCGTCGCCCTCACGACGGATGGGACCGCCTAGAGGAACGGTTGGTCAGGAAGCGCGTGGTGTCGCGTGCCTGCGAGGCAACTGGTGCTCCAGCATTGTCTGGATGTGGGCGACGGTCTCCGGACCGAACTTATCGCCGATCATTCTCTGGTATCGATCCCCACCGAAGTATGCGTTGAATGCGCGGTCTCGGAAGGAGAGTACCTCGCCCGCGCCAACGTACCGAGTTGGTAGGGGCAGACAGTCGTAGCTGTGTTGCGCGTATCCGCTCCACGATTCCGGGAGTGGCCAGCCATGCTCCAGTGCCTCACAGTAGAGGCGCGATCCCGGGTAGGCCATCGCGTTGTAGAAGTTTGCCTATTCCGTGTTTGTCTCTACCGCCAGGTCGAGCGTCTCCTGCATGCTCGCCGTATCATCCTCGGGGAGACCGAAGATATAGTTGGCAACGACACTGATCCCGGCGGCACGGCCCCGCTTGAGCGTGTCGATCACCTGGGCTTGTTCGAATCGCTTGGAGACGTCGGCCAGAACGCGTGAATTCGCGGATTCGACGCCGAAGGCCAGCCCAGGTGCGGTTCGGAGAAGGTGAGCAGGTTGCACGTCCCGGCACGCCGATACTCGTAGTCGAACCGTGCCGGTCGGCCCGGCGCGGGAGGGATCGGCGTCCGCGTGTGGGCGGATCAGTCGGACCGGACGCTCGTCGAAGCAGACCAGGGGTCGCCGCGCGGCGGGCCGTCAGCCGCGTGAGACGTACCACGACGGGTGGGTAATCAACGTGATGATGGACGCGGCGTATTGATCGATGCGATCGAAGCGGTGGGAAGCCATCGAGGTTTAGGCGGTGGCCCAGGTGCTCGTGGTTGAGGAAGACCCGCTGATGTTGGAAGCCATCGCCTTCGCCATGCGCGAGGACGGTCACGAGGTGACCGTCGCGACTGACGCGGAGAAGGCGCTGCCCCTGTTCGTGCGCGCGCTAAAATTCCGTTGTGGTGCGAATGCTTCAGCGCGTCTTTGGCATCCCGCTCTTCGTGAGCATTCTGATCGGATTCCACGGATGCGCCTGGTCACCAAGGTCAACGATTCAGATTCCGCGCCAGCCGGAGGAGTCACGCGTAGTTGCGCCGGTTGCTGCTCCACCCGCGGAGCCGCCGGTTGCTGCTCCACGCGCGGAGCCGCCGGTTGCTGCTCCACCCGCGGAGCCGCCGGTTGCTGCTCCACCCGCGGAGCCGCCGGTTGCTGCTCCACCCGCGGAGCCGCCGGTTGACCTCGTCGAGGAAGGCCGTCGCGGATACAACATCGTCCGGTCTGACGGCAATTATTACGCGCTTCTGCAGGTTGCGGGCCCTTTTTCCCGAGCGGTGGCGCGGGTAGGCGGCTACGTGACAGCAGGTGATCTGCCAAAGATCAAAGAACTGTTAGCGGAGCGCGAGCAGGTAGCGACCTGGCAGCAGGCTGAGCTCATGGCTGACTCTCGACCCGCAGAACCCGTACTCGTGCAGGAGGCCTACCGCGGGTACAACCTTGTGCGATTCGGACGGCGGACTTTCGCGGTGCCGCAAGCGAGCGGCCCTTCCCGGAGCGCGGCGACTGGGTTGGGTGGGTACGTGTCCGGCGCGACCGTGTCCGAGGTGCATCGCCTCCTGTCAGAGCAGACTGCGGATGAGCGCGCTCGAAGTGCGGACGGGTCAAGTCAGCCGTTTCTTATCCTTGAGGGTCACCGCGGCCACAATCTGGTGCGGTTTGGACAACGGACCTATGCGGTGCGACAGTCCACTGGCCCGTTCCTTCCCGAGGCAGCCCAGCGTGGGGATTACATCGTGGGTTCGACGGCAGCCGAGGTCACGGCGACAGTGGACGCGCTGATCCATGCGGAGTTGGAACGAAACGCGGATCTGCTACCGGACACGGCGATCCTCATCGACACGACGTACGATGGGATGAACTTGATCCGCTACCGCCGTCGTACGTTCGCTATCAACAGGAATGACGGTGCGTTCGACATCGAACGTTTCCGGGCTGGCGGATTCGTTGGCGGAGTCGAAGCGGCATCGGCGGAAGAGGCACTTCCCGCTCTTGCGAGTGCCAGCGCCATTGGTGTCGAAATCGCGGTGCGGGCCGATGGCCAGAAGCCGATTCCGGCGACTCCGACGGCCCACCCAGGCTGACTCTTCAACACCGACGGTCCTGGTCGTCCGCTTGGCGGATGAGTCGCTGTCATTCGGTCAAGCAGGCGTCAATCCCTCAACGCGCGATACCAAGTGCTTGGGGCCGTAACAGATCCACGTACTGGAGAGGCAAGACTCCTGCGGCGATCTCGAACTCCTCGACCATTACGCCGAGGGCTCTTCCGTCATTGCTGCCTGGCTCCCACTCCGCCGGAACGAATGTCGGCGAGAGAACCCTCAGCCGCGAGACCCGCGGTGTATCGGGCGCCAGACGCACCCCGGCAACGACGCTGAAGCGCGCGCCCTCGAGCCCACGTACGGAGATCGACGAACTGGGGACCAGTTTGTTGTCAATCATCAGTAGGATCTCTGGGCGCATTCGCGCCGGATCGATCTGAGGTTGAACGATCCGCATGGAGATTGTCGCCTCATCACTCCCCGGAGAGGCGAACTCGATGACGCCGTGTGCGGCAGACCACCGAGGCAGTGGGCTTGGCGGCCGGCCTTCTGACTGATAGAAGCCTTCTCGGAAAGTGTATTCTCCAGGAAGTAGTTCGCGAGAACGCACGCGATTGATGTTGGTGATAAGCTTCCCCAGCTTTGAAGATGGCGGGACCTCCGAGGCAACACCATCCTTTCTCGTATTGGCGTCCGCAGACAGCGCAACAAATTGGTCCTGCACGAGAACAACGCTGAATCCCTCGTAGGAGGCAGGTACCATAGATGTATGTGGTTGGTCGCCAGGTATAGTTTGTGGAGTAGGGTGCTTGGCTAGTTCGCCAATGCGATCGAGCAATGT
>Ga0194132_10002814_pt1 | contig 31875 bp, 22 predicted proteins | sample TA2KigOf80mmetaG_FD_148612 | JGI IMG/M metagenome (GOLD analysis project Ga0194132, IMG submission 148612) | Freshwater microbial communities from Lake Tanganyika, Tanzania - TA2015054 Kigoma Offshore 80m | ecosystem: Environmental > Aquatic > Freshwater > Lake | place: Tanzania: Lake... | reverse complement strand
GCAAGTACATTCACACGCCACCCTGCCGAAATGCAACGAATCCCGGAACGGAGCGAGGCATCGACCATGCGCTGCGGAAACCGGGAACCTGGCTTGAATACTCCGGCGAGATGGCTTTGCAACGCAATTGCATGACGTGCTTCCCTGCACGTCGGTGATTCACCTATTTTGCTTGAATCTGCGAGTGATGGGTCGGACTGGGAAGCCCGACTTACTATTACGTTTCAAAGCTCTGTGGAACGCATCCGGCCTTCGGAGCGCCCCATTCACTTATTTTTTGCGTCGTTGCGTGAGGCCTTTACCTGAGAGTGTCGGTATCGGCCGGCACACGCTGTTCGTCCATCAAGAAGCGAGGCAGCTTGTCGAGGCACGGCAACTTGAGTGGCGCCTTGCCGCAAAAAAAGCCCACGAGCGAAGCCGCATTTGGTTTCGGCGATGGTCGAAGCGGCGCTGCTCAGGCTTCGGTGCGCCAACCGGTGGCGACCGAGCGGCCGAGGCGGCCCAGTTTGCGCAGGGCACGCCAAGCAAAGGAAAGTGAATCCGCAACCATGTATTTCAGCAAATCAAGCATGGACGGCTTGTAAGCTCCGACATCAAGATCGCACCGAGCGATCAGGCACAGCCGATCGAAAAACGCCTGGTCTTGGGCCTGCATATCCATCGGACTAGGATGTACGTTCCCGGTCAAAGGATAAAAGGGACGATTCGCAGCGTAGCACTGCATCATCTCGCGGGCCAGTAGCAGATTGTCGAGATTATGCGGATGTTGACGGTACGCTTCATTAATGGCGTTGTCGATCCGGACGCACCCCTCTCGGAATGTCGCCCAATCGTCGAGGTAGATTTGCAATCGCGCGGCGAGCGCGGGATCCGGCTTTTCCAGGCGAACACCGGCCTGGGCCAGCTCTTCATCGAACGAACGAATGAACCGCTCGTAGGAATAGCGGCCGCTGGCGATGAGGTCTTCATAAGCTTGCTCGGTCAGGGCTGCTGTGCGCACTGGATCGCGGAGTTGCGCGAGAACCTCTGCGACATTGGAGAAGTCCTTTCGCAATGGAACATAATGAACGTTCGGCGTTAACAGGCCGTCATAGTGTCCCTCAAAGAGCACTTGTACATTGCGAAATGCTGCTGCCTCGAAATGACGTGGGGTGAAGGCGCGATAGTCGATGCGATTCTCTAGCTTGAGAAAGTCCTCTCCGACGCGCTCGGCGAAATCGTCGAACGTCAGGTTCGGCGTCTCTTTGATCAGCTCGTAGTACTTAGGGCGAAAACGATCCTCAAGATCGATAACGGTCGCGCCGCCTTCGACACCGAGCACAGCCTTGGATTTCGCCAGGAAGTGATGCCAGGCGGCGCCATAGCAACGTTGCGATTCGTCGACGGCAATATCGAGCTTCAAGCCGCTGTCGTTCGCATGGGCGAGGAACTTCTCGCCGATCTCGGATTTCTCTTGAGCACCGCGGCCGAGGTAGTGGGGCAGCCGCCGGCCGCGATAGCCAACGTCAATCGGGCGTGCCTCCTGGGGCAAGTACAGTTTCCGTGCGCTATCCACCATGTCAGTCGCCACGTAACCGGCCATGTAGAAAACCCGCTTCTTGAGTGCGGTGGCGCCGTGGTAAACTTCATCCCAGTGTTTCGGTTTGTGACGAGTGTAAAGGCAATCGATCGCGTAGCGATTCAGGAACTCCAGGCGCTCCTTAAAATACCAAATCTCGTCCTGAAAGATGGCGACCTTGTAGGTCCGCGTCGCGCGTTTTAGGTAAGCGTCGATGTCGGTCGTGATCCACGTGCCCGTTGGACGCAGACTGTAATGAAAGACGGTGACCGCAAACTCGATGTCGCGAAATGCTTGTGGAAATCCTAGGGCAACATTGACCGCATAGACCGGCATCGCCGCGTATCGATCGAATGCTCGCTGATGTTCGAAGATTGTGTTCGCCTCGGGGACCCGATGGTCCTCAAGCAAAAAGAGCATCCCAGGTATGAGCCTCGCTTCACTCACAGGTAAACTCTCTAGGCAGCGTGCCCCACCTTGAAGAGGCGAGGAACTTGAACCGACAACAGACTCTTCACCGTCGCCGATACGGAAGGCTCGACGACCTTGTAGTAGAAATCATGCCCCTGCTCGGACAAGTGGAGAAGGTCCGCCATAACGAACGGCAAAAGACTTGCTCGAATCCCAGCTGTTGCCTGGAGAAACGCCGCCTCGATATCATTAAGGCGCACATCCGGCCCGGCGACCTGCGCCACTTTGCGAATGATGTTGTTGTAAATGCGGTTCTGAATCTCATAGGTGACGACACTATGGGCGCAGAGTTTCTGATCACGCCCCGTCGGATGATTGGTGTTGAGAAAAATCGTCTTGGCATCGAACGTTCGACAACGCGTGATGATTTCAAGCAGATTGGCCTCAAACGCAAGCGGACTCACACGCGGATTCCCATGGTCCGATTCCCACATGTTGCAATCGTTCAGGCCAAGCTGGATGATGACAATCTCGGGGTGATGCGTCTGAACTTCATAAGGCATCGATTCCAGGGCTTGACGCGTGGTGCGGCCATTGACGGACGAATTAGTGACGAGCACGGATTTTCCACATTGCTCGCCCAGATCGCTCAGAGTTTGGGACAGACGCGTCACCCAACCCTTGTGGATCGCAATGCCTTGGCCATTGCAGATCGAATCCCCAAAAAAAACGATGTTCATCGTCGAATCACTCCATGGCGGCCGACTAACCTGCGGACTTCAATAGCATCGTGTTTTTCGCTTTTTCGATGGTCCAGTCGCCCGGATGCTGGAAAACGCCGCGGCGATACGGTTCTCGGCCATGTACTTTGAACTCGACACTCCGGTCGAGCAGGTCATAGCGCTCCGGGGCCTTGATCTCGAACGGATCGGCCGTGCGTAACAGCACGACGGCGACAACGTAGGTATCGTTGCACATCTGCACGGGATCGAGGCGCAGAGAGGCCAGGATCGTGTCTCCCTGGGCCACGGTATGGGTGCTGGAGGGGCCGATGCATTGAGTCACATTTACGCCATCGGAGCGGCGGTAGATCGACAAAGCCGGCAGCAGAGGAAACGTCCCGTCGTGCTCGGCGACAATCTGGACCTCGAAGGTTATGGGCTTGCCGAAGAGGAAGTGCACGCCGGGCGTGCCGTGCTCGTCGAGGATGCGCACCGATTCAATGCGCAGGCCCCCCAAGCCGGGCCAGTGCACCGCCTTCAACGTGGAGCCATGTTGACCGGAAGCGTTGGCGCCCGCCGCGGGCGCCTCCCGCGTTTGGCAGGCAATAGTCATCCGACTCCAATCGTCCGTTGCGGGCAGGGGCATGGATTGCATGATCGTATCGCCTCGGCACATTTCGACGATGCCGTCTGCGCCCTGCAGACAGTAATTGATCTCGAACGCATAGGTTACCGCGGTATCGAAAAGGTAGAGCCAGAAGACCACGTCCCCGGAGAGAGACCGGTTTGGGTCGTGCAGTTCGCGAAACATGCGACCATCCTGACTGATCGGGGCGGACCAGGCGGAATTGTCGTCTAGAGAGACGTGTGTCGAGTTTCCCGGAGAGGCATCCTGAGGCCCTCCGACGTGAAGGCGATCCTGCGGTCGGTCATTTTCCGACAACGCGATCGCGCCGACGCGGAGGCGCGCGCCGTGCGAGACCCGGAATCGCACGGTCAAGCCGTCGGTGAATTGATTCTCGCTTTCCATCCTCTTGCCGGGAGTTTCAACATTCAGGCGGGCGCGAGCATTATTGGCTCGCAAGCGTCGTTCATCGAGGAGCAGGAGATAGCGCTCGTACTCCTTGATGACTTCGAGCGTGTCTCCTTGACGCACGACCTGTCCGCGATCGATCCAGACGGCTTGCTCCGAAAATCTGAGGATCTGCTCCATGGAATGCGAGACCAGCAACACGGTTGCGCCGCTGTGAATGAGCTTTTCCATCCGTTCGGTCGATTTGCTCAGGAAGTAGCCATCGCCCACGCCGAGCAGTTCATCAACGATTAAGATGTCTGGCTTGACGACGGTGGCGGTAGCGAATGCCAGGCGAGCTTGCATGCCGGTCGAGTAGGTTTTGAACGGCTGATTGAGGAACGGGCCGAGTTCGGTGAAGTCTTCGATGTCGGCGATGGCGTCCTGGATCTCTGAGGCGGACAATCCCTGGTAGGTTAGCGCCGCTTCGATGTTTTCGTAGCCGGTGAATTCGGGGTGCATGGAAGTGCCGGCCTGAAGGAGGGCTTGCACCTCGCCGTCGACTTCGATCTCGCCTTCGGTGGGATCGACGTTGCCGGTGATCAATTTGAGAAGGGTGCTTTTTCCGGCGCCGTTGCGGCCGACGATGCCGATGCGAGACCCGCGTGGGAGCGTAAGATTGACGTTGCGCAAGGCCCAGAACTGGCGGAAGCTGGCACGCATTCCGGGAATGAATCGCGACAGACCGAGGGCGTCGCAGGCGCCGGCGAAGGGAGATGGGTAGAGTGTGTACCTTTTTCCCACGCCTTTCAGCGAGATGGCGGGGCGTTCAGACATAATCAATCATCGCTTTCTTTGCGCGGGAGAAAAAGTAGCCGCCGCCCACGAACAGCAGTGTCGACCAGCCAACCAAGGCCACCCAGTGGAGCGTTTCCGGCCACATGCCGAATATCAAGATCTTCTGATAGGCCATCACGAACCAGGCGAACGGATTGAGAATCAGAAGGACGCGCAAGTTCTCGGGCACATTCTCGGGGCCATATGCAATCGGCGAAATGATCATCAACGACATGATGAGCAGTCCAATCACCGTTTGCAGGTCGCGCAGAACGACATTAATCAGCGACAGGATCCAGACAATTCCGGTTAGCGCCAGAATCTGCAGGAACCAGACAATGGGCAGAAGGATGATCGTCGGCTGCAGTTGGCCGGTCACGCCCAGGCAGAGCACCAGCGCGAACATGCCGACCGCCATCACGACTTGGCCGAGCAGCACGGCTTTCACCGGCGCCAAATCAATCGGAAACACCGTATTGGTCAACAGCGATCGGCTGGCGACCACCGAGGTCAAGCCTTGACCGAGCGCATCGGCTAACGACAAGAAAGGCACGAGCCCCGCAAAAATGAACATCGTGTATTGGAACGGGGACAGGTCCGCGACCTGAATGCGGAAGATCAGCGTGTAGGTCACCGTGTACAGGCCGAGGACCATTAACGGCAACAAAATGGCCCAGCCGAGACCCAGGATCGATCCCGCGTATCGGGCCGCCAACTCTGATTTCGTGACCCGGCCCAGAAGCGATCCGTGGGTCAATAAATAGAACCCCGAATGCCATTCCGCCAGGCGACGCACGAGAGACTTTCTCAAGGGCAAAATCCTTTTTGTCCGCGGAAATTCCAACTCGCCCATCAAGGGGCGATTCTAGCGACCCGCTCAAAAACAAATCAAGGTCATTACAAGCTGCGCGATTCGGCAAGGCTGGACAACTGGGTGTTTTTCGGTAGCCGTCAACCCAGCTCATTTCCTTACGCGCTACGCCGCTGGAACGGACGCAACATCACATCCGCCACGGCCTTCAGCTTTCGCACCAGCCACGACGGTACGCCAGCGGTTTCGGCCAACCAGCGTAATCGCCCGCGCCATCCCATGGGCACATTGATCAACGGCTCCTGCATGGCCAACTCGTATTTGGTTTTCGATGTCACCCCGTGAGGCGTCGCATAGCGGTCGATGATGGCGTCAAACGCTGCTATGAATGTTCGGTAAGAATACCGCCCGCCGCCAACCAAATCGTCGTAAGCGCGATTCACCATCGTCATCAGAAGATCGGTGTCTTGAATCGCCTTCGCAACTTCGGTGAAATTGGCAAGGTCCTTCTCGAGCGGAACATAGTGAACCCACGGCTCGAGAAGCCCCGAGTACTCGCCGGGAAAAAGCACCATCGCTGTTCGTAATGCCGCTGTCTCGAATGCTCGCGGGGAGATGCAGTTGTGCACAACATTTCCCTCAAACGGCGATAGCACTGCGGCATGAACTTCCTCGTAGGAAGCATCCGGGTGTTCCTGTAGGTACTCCAGCACCCGAGTTTCGGCCGACCCATCGAAATCGGTGATGCTCGAGCCGCTCTCCGTGCCGAGCATTGTCTTGCACGATTCGATGAATTTCGGCCAATCGGCGCCGTAGATGCGATCTTCCTCTTTGCAACTCACATCGTGCTTCAAGGGATGTCCTTGGACGTGACGGTGAAATGCCTTGACGATGTTTGTCTTCTCTTGTCCCAGGTGGCCTAGCCAAAACGGCAACTCCCGACCTCGATATCCGACATCGATCGGCCGGGATGCGATGGGAATCGTGGGCTTGTTCAGCAGGTTTTGCGGTACGTAGCCCGCGAGCGTCGAGAACTTTGTGACCCCGGGTAGCCGGCTGGGCGAATAGACCAGGTCGATCTTTTCCGGCGCATACAGGGTAAACAGCAGATGGATTCCCATCTCCCGAATGCAAGCGCACATCTGTTCGATCCAGCGATAGTCGTCCTGGATGAACTGTACTTTGAGTCCCTGGTACTTTGCCAGTTTTGCGCGGAAAAAGGGGTGGAGATAGCCGTCGCGGATCGCGTAGATCGAATAGTGCAGTACGACAACGTCAAACTCATCGAACTCCAAATTCGCGCTGGTTGTGCGTCCCAGCGGATCGTAGTAGTAGATCTCGTGGCGCGAATATTCCTTGAATGCGTCGACGTGATCCGAGATGGTGTTTGCGCCGGTCCGCCGCATGTCCGTCAAGATCAAGATGGAAAAACGCTCGCTGGCCATTACCACCGTCCTCGCACGATCCTTCCGAAACGGTAACAATTGTTCCGTACGTCGATATAAAAAAGCCGCGAGTCTGTCAATCGCAACTGGGAATGCGTTTGTGCGTTGTGCGCGGGGTGCACGAGATGGATCGCAGACGGCCGGGGGGCGAGGCTCCTGCCGAGCCGCGCACTATCGAAATCGGCGCACATGAAATCGGCAAGCCTGCGTAGCGGCCAACAAGACACGTCGTGGCCGACTCTTTTGCCGCGACGTATCATGGACATGTCGGCAACTTCTTTTCGTCCGGTGCGTGCATGGCGATGTTGTCTGTGTCGGGATTGCTCGATTGGCTCGTGCGCAACCAATTCCTCACATCCGCGCAGGCGGACGAACTGCGTCCGGGCCTGCCGGGGCTCTCTGAAACGCGCCTTTTCGTCAAAGACCTCATTCAACGCGATTGGCTCACACCGTATCAAGGCAACCAAATCGTCAATGGCCTGCACGACCAACTCGTGTTCGGAATCTATCGACTGCGCGAGCTTATCGGGGAGGGCGCCATGGGCCAGGTCTTCAAGGCCTGGAACACCAAACAGAATCGCGTCGTCGCCATCAAGGCGATTCTGAAGTCGATGTTGAACAACGAACGAGCCATGGACCGCTTTCGCCGGGAGGTCGAGACGGCGTCACAGTTCGATCACCCGAATATCTGCCATGTGCGCGATCACGGCGAGATCGATGGTCGCCCCTATTTGGCGATGGAATTTATCGACGGCATCGATTTGGCGAAGCGCGTGAAGTTGGACGGTGCCTTGCCGATCCACGAAGCTGTCGAGTACATTCGCCAGGCTGCGCTTGGCCTGCAGTATGCCTTTGAGCAAAGCATCGTCCATCGCGACATCAAGCCGGCCAACCTGATGGTCTCCACGATCCGCTACAACGACGACGCGCTGCCGGTCGTGAAAATCCTCGACTTCGGCCTTGCTCGCTTGCAAACCGAGGACGACGAGGGCGAAGGGCGCCTCACGCAGGTCGGCAGGCTGCTCGGCACGATCGATTACATTGCGCCCGAGCAAGCGACCGACGCCCGCAACGCCGACATTCGGGCCGATATCTATAGCTTGGGTTGCAGCCTGTATTACCTCCTGACCGCGCAGCCGCCGTTTCAAGGAAACGACGTGATGGAAAAGCTGGGACCGCGCGTCACGGGCGATCCCCCGTGGATACGCACGTTGCGCCCGGACGTGCCTCCCGGACTCGAGATGGTTTTGCGTACGATGATGGCGCGCAAGCCGGCCGACCGCTACCAGACGCCCGCCGAGGCGGCGCAGGCACTGGCGCCGTTTGCCAAGCCGGCGGTCGCCCTCGCGACGCCGGTTGCAAAGCAGACCAACGGCGCCGTCGCGCTGGCCACGCCCGTCGTGCTGCCGGGGGCGGCGTCGAGCGGCGACACCGTTGAGACTGCCCTTCCAGTTGCACTCCCGGTTGCCACGCCCGCCCCGCCTCCCTCCGCGTCGGCAAGCACGGACGCCCCGTCGTTCCCGTCGCTCGAGACAGCGGTGCCGCCCGATGCAAAAGCGCGTGGCCCGGGGCCGAAGCCATTTCCCACGCGGCTCGTCGCGCTCGCTGTCGGCGCGATCGGCTTGATCGCGCTCGGTGTGCTGGCCTTCTGCTTGTTCAGTTCTTTTTGGAAGGATCCGCCCAGGCCCCAGGGCACGATTCGAATCACCGAGGCCTGGGTTCAGAAGCCGAAAGTGCGCCCCGGCGACCGCACGTTCGTCAACATCATCATCGAACGGCAACAGGTGAAGGGCGACCTCAAGATCACGCTGCTCGATTTGCCCGACGGCGCGGTCGCCGAGGAAAAAGTGATATCAGGTAACATCGACAAAATCTGGGTCGGCCTGACCGTGTCGTTTGAGACCAAACCGATCGCAACGCAGATTCGCATTCGCGTCGCCACGCTCGCCAACGACGTATTCGCCGAGCGCACGATTCCCCTCATCATCGCGAACGACACGAAAAAAACTAAGTGACCGAAGGCTATCCTGACGTCAATTGATCCATCAAACAACAAAGCCGGTTTCGTTTTTCAACGACACCGGCTTCGAGTCTTTTTCCTGAGTCGTCAACGATATTACGGATTCGCAGGCAATGAAGGCAGCGTCGGCAACGGCGGCGGTGCGGGCAGGGGAGCCGCTGGCGTCGGCGCGCCAGGCGTTGGCCGAGGCGACTCGGGCAGCGGCGTCGGAATCGTTGGCGCGGTCGGCGTCGACGTCGATGGCGTTATCGGAGCGGGCGTCGGAATCATTGGCATTGGCCCTGGGATCGTCGGTGTGCTAGCTGGCGGGATTGGCAGTGGCAGCGGGGCCGGGAGCACGTCATTCTTCGGCAGTGGCGTCGGCGTCGGAACAACGTCTTTCTGCGGCACCGGCGCCGGTGCGATCGGCGTCGGAATTGGCGTGGCGTCCTTGCGAGGCGTCGGAGCGATCGGCGCGGGGCCTGGCGTCGGACGCGCCGGAAGCTCGTCGCTGTAGACGCGAATGCTCTCGTCGCGCAGCACCGGATCGCGCAGGCCGTCCGCCTTGATCCGCGTTCGGAAGCGAACGTCTCCCGGCGCGGCGCCGCGTACTTGCACGCGATAAATTACATCCGCCTTCGGGGCCAGCTTCGCCAGCGGCTCGAAGATCAACTCGCGGCCTTCGTGGCGAAACCGCAGCGTCGTGCTGCACTTGGCCCCCTTGAATTCGAGTTGTTCCGGGAGCGTGCAGACGACTTCGACATTGGTTTCCATCTTCGTCCCAGTGTTCTTCAGACGAATTCCGAACGCCGTCTCCTTGCCGACTTCGATCGGATCGTCGAGATGGCCGACCTCGATAAACAGGGACGGCAGGCCTTCGACGATGGTCTTGGCGTCAGCTTCGGATTTCAGGCCGCGCGATGCCTTGGCTTGAGCGCTGAGGCGGTGCTCGCCGGGTTCGGTGGGAATCAGGTTGACGGTGACGTCTTTGGTTTGGCCGGGCGCCAGCTCGCCGATGGTCCAGGAGACGAGTCGTGTCGATTCGTGATATTGCCCGCCCTGGTTGGCCTGATGGAACTTGAAGCCGGGCGGAACCAGTTTTTGCACTTCGACCTGCGTCGCCGGCGCGGTGCCGGGATTTGTCACTTTGAGCATATAGACGGCATGACGATCGAGGTAACGCAACTTCGGACCGGACATGGCGATGTCGAGCTTGGGCGTAAGAATGTCGACTTCGGATGAATCGCTGGCGGTGAGGCCGCCGTCGCCGTTGAGCGTGATCGTGCCCTTCTGGGGACCGCCCCCCTTGGCCAAGCAGACCAGTTGCAGGAGCTTGCTTTCCTTCGGCGCGAGATTGCCGACGTCGAACTCGATCGATCGGCCACGCGGATGATACAGCCCGTCGGAAAGGGTAGTCTTGAGCCGCACGTTTTCGGCCACGCCGTCGCCCGGATTGCTGACGGCAAACAGGAGCGTGACGTTTTCGCCGGAGACGACCTTGTCGGGGCTGGTCATCTTGACGGCAAGCTGCGGCTCGCGAACCTGCACGTGATGAGCAGCCACGCCGGTGAACGTCACGGCCGCGGCGCATTGCACGACGCCGCGCGTCTGTGCGGTCAGGGTCAGATCGATGCGGCGTGATTGATCGGCTTGAAGCGTCCCGAGATTCCATACCAGTTCGCCCGCCTCGTTGACGGCTTCCGGGGCGCTCGCCTTGAAGGTGACGCCCGGAGTGAGCCGATAACGGACGGTTACGTTCTGCGCGGGAATACTGGACGTGTTGCGAACCGTAAGCTGGCAGGCCAACGGTTGGTTGACGCGAATCGTCGACGGACCGCTCCATTCCACGGTCACGGCCGGCTGTTGACGGCCCGGCGCGGCATCGTAGGAGATGTTGCTCTCCACCGTTCGAGATAACGGCGGCGCGATCGGTTTCTTGTCCACGCCCGGCGTCGGCAGGTCAATGATCGGCGGCGCGATGTCCAGCTTCGGCGGCACGGTGTTCTGCTTCGGCGCGGGTCCCGGCGGCCCGCTATCGAGCGGCCCCGGTTTGATGTCCAGCTCCGGGATGGTCGGCAACGCGCTCGGCGGCGACTTGGGATCGGGCTTGGCAGGCACGATGACCTCCGGCGCCGGAATCGTCGGCGGCGGAAACAGCGGCGCCTTCGCGTCCGGCTGCCCCCACACCGTCTGCCCCAACAACAGGGCCGCCAATCCCGCGCCCGACACCCCCAATGCCGTCAGCCAATGCATACGGTTCATCGCTTCGCCTCCATGCAGACGATCCACGCCTCCCCACGGCCTGGTTCGCCTCGGGAATCCCTTCGCCCCTATGTTCCGACAATGAAGGCCGCGTCTATAACACGTTCACGGCGGGCGTCAACAGAAAAAAATGATCGAAGCAGAGTGCGCAGAGAACGCGGAGAGTATGAACGGAATGTCTCCGCGCTTTCGGCGTTTTCGGAATGGACTGTATCGATTCAACGCGAAGTCACTCGACCTTGGCCTGGCGGCGTCGGCGGAGTTCCTGGATTTGCCACAGCGCGAACATGCCGATGGCGATGCCGACGAAAAACCCGATGCCGATCCGCCACCAGGGCGATTCCGGCTCCGGCGGCGGCACGATGACGTTCTCGTCCGACATCTTCTCGACATACGCGGCGATCTTTTCAGCATGCGCCTTGATCTCGAATCGGCCATACTTGGCCTGTTTGAGCGGATCGGTCAACCGCTCGAAGATTGCATGAGCGCTGCGAATCTTTCGATTCTTGAGCTTTACGTCGCGCTCTTTCGCGTGCTCCATCGCGCTGGCGTTATACGTCTCTGCTAAGAGCCATAAGAGTCGAGGTTCGCCCGGCATCCAGATCAAGAGTTGTTGTACCGCCTCGACGGCATCTCCGGGCATGCGCTCTTTGTCGGAAGCGGCGATTCGCCCGACTTCAAACTCCCCTTTTTCATTGAGGAACGTGATTGGCTTCTCCCCGGAATCGGAAAAGATCGGATCAAGCATGTCTGGCCGTTCCTTCTTGGCGGCCCGGACACCCTCCTCCTCAAGCCGATGATCAACCAGCCGCTTGAAATAAACTTCATAGCGCCGGTTCCGCTCATAGGCGGTTTCCTCCCACCCGTATGTCGCCAGCAGGTGATCTTGCGTCTCCTTTTTCAGGTCGCTCCAGCGTTCGGGCCAATTATTGAGCGCCTTTTTCATGTAGAACTTGGCTTTGCGGCGAAAGTCGTCGTTGCCCATCAAGTAACAGGCGCTGGCGTAATGAGACAGCAAGATGAAGTTGGTCGGATACTCATCGAGCAAGGGCTTGAGCAATGCCTCGGCTTCCTCGCGCCGGCCGCGACGAATCAGCACCGTGCTGTAGTTGAGCTTCTGCTCCAGCGTTTCGAGGTTGAGGCCGCCCTTTGACGCCAGCGATTCCATAAGCACGTAGCGGCGGCGGATCGGCGGATTCGACTTCGGCTTGGCATCGGGAATCGTCTGAAGAGTGTCCATCGTGTCCGCGAACCCGCCGATAAAATCGAAAGCATCCATCTTGGTGTCGTAGGGCGAGTCAAACGTGCTGTAATAACCGGCAAACACCGGCATCGTGCAACAGCTGACGAAGACCATCGCTACCCATCCGACTCGCGCGAACATCAATCCACCTCCATGGACTTCTCGTAGGTCAGACTTTCCAGCCTGACGCTCGCATTGGTTTCGTCAGGCTGGAAAGCCTGACCTACGATTGGCCCGATTGTTGCTCTCTTTCACCCCATCGAGGTCGAACCGGCCGAAACTGGCTTCGCAAGAGCCACAGATTGTGCAGTCACTGCCCACGACATAGGCAAGACCCAGGGAGACCCCGCAATGTCCGCTCTCGACTTCGTCAATCTACAAACCGAACTCGAAACCCGCGTCCTGGCTCGCACCGGGGGTCAGCTGCGCAACTTGGGCATCGAACTCTCGCCCGACGGCATCCGCCTCATCGGCCAAACCGATACTTTCTACGTCAAACAACTCGCTCAGCACTGCGTCCGCCAACTCATGCCCGGCGTCCGTCTCGTCAACGACATCTGCGTCCTCTGATTTCTCCGTTTAGCGTCCGCAGTAAAATTTGCACCGACGTCGCGTTATTGCAAATTTTACTGCGGACGCTAAACGAATACCGCCTACGGATACTCACACGTCACCGTCGTCGAAATACCCCCTCTCGGCGTGAACGCTCCGACCACCTTCAATCGCCTTGGCTTGCATGCTTTCACGAAATCGTCCAGCAATTGGTTGATCACGTTCTCGTAAAAGATGCCCTCATTGCGAAACCGTTGCAGGTACAACTTGAGGGACTTTAACTCCACGCACAACCTGTCCGGTGTGTACGTGAACGTGATGACGCCGAAGTCGGGCTGCCCCGTCTTCGGGCACATCGAGGTGAACTCCGGGCAGACGATCTCGATCACGTAGTCTCGCTGCGGAAACCGATTGGCGAACGTCTCCAACTGCTCGCTGTGCGGTGCATCGGGCATGATGTTCTCCAGAGCAATCGCCGCCGGCGCCTTCGCGTTCGTAAAGCGCCCCGCGAGCGCAAAGCCGCAAGCGGCGACATTCGATAGCATAGTGATTCGCCGCTGAGACGCCGTCTCAAGACGCGCAGTGATTTTTTGCTTCGCCCGCTTGACCTTCGCCGCGCATCTCTCGAAAATCACCTTACACGCTGTAGTCCCACCCCAAGGAGCCTTTCTGATGCCACGCATTTCCCGTTTCCTGTTCTTGGTCCTCGCCAGCCTCGCCATCATTGGCCTTGTCGGCGTCTCGAACGATGTCTCCGCCAAGGCCAAGAAGAAAGACAAGACGGACGTCAAGAAGGAAGACAAGAAGGAAGACAAGAAGGAAGAAAAGAAGGAGCCCTTCAAGCCCGATCCGGCTCAAGTGGAGTTCAAGTACGTCGACAAGGAAAAAACCTTCTGGGTGCAAGCCCTGGCGTTCGGCGGCGATGGCAAGACCGTCGCGGCCAGCTATCGCGACCCCGACTACTCCGTCAAGATTTGGGACATCGGCGCCAAGAAAGACATCCAAACGATCAAGGGCAAGTCGAAAGAAACCAAGGGCCTGGGCGAGTTCAAGACGCTCGTCGTCATCAAGGATCAAGTCCTGGTCGGCACCGGACATTGGAACGTCAAGAAGAAAGAGCGCGAAGGCGAAATCCGCGTCTACGGCGCCAAGGACGGCAAGCCCGTCAAGACGCTCCAGGGCCACACGCAAGACGTTACCCGTTTAGCGGTGTCCAAGGACGGTAACTACATCGCCAGCGCCAGCGAAGACAACACCATCAAGATTTGGGCCGTCGCCGACGGCAAGAACACGCAGACGATCAAGGGGCACAGCGATGCGGTCATCACAGTTGCCTTCAGCCCCGATGGGACCAAGGTCGTCACCGGCAGCGCCGACAAGACGCTGCGCGTCTGGAACGTCGCCGACGCCAAGGAACTCGCCAGTTTCGTGGTCGAGCGGGAGATCGAGAAAAAGGACGCAAAAGGCAAGGTCACGAAGGAAAAAGAAAAAGGCCGGATGTTCACCAGTGCTGCCTTCACCCCCAACGGCAAGAATGTCATTGCGGGCAATCTCGACGGCGTCATCAAGGTTTACGATGTCGAAGGCAAGAAGGAAGTCCGTGAGGTGAAGGCCCACGAAGGCATCTGGGCCCTGGCGCTCAGCCCCGACGGCACGAAGTTCGCCACCGGCGGATTCGATCAGACGATCAAGATTTGGAATGTCGCCGACGGAAAAGAGCTGAAGACGATCAAGGCCCACCTCGGCACTGTCGTCGCGCTCGCCTTCAGTCCGGACAATGAATCGCTCGCCTCCGGAAGCATCGACGGCACCGTGAAAATTTGGAGCGTGAAGTAACGGCGTTTACGTTTAGCGCTCGCAGTATCCCTTGCAGTGACGATGCCGCCACAACCAGGGATCAGACGAGCGCTAAACGCAAGCCGGCCTCGTCGCCATCGCCTTGCGAATGATCGCCAATATCTCTTCCCGTTCGCGTCCAACCACGGGCAACCGCGGCGATCGTGTCATTTCCGTGCCGTAGCCGCATTCTGCGGCCGCCAGCTTGATGTACTGCACGAGCTTGACGTGCGTGTCGAGGTGCAACAGCGGCGTGTACCAGCGGTAAATCTTGAGCGCCTCCGCATAGTTCCCCGCCGTCGCCAGATCCCAGAGCCGTTTCGTCTCGTGCGGAAACGCGTTGACCAGTCCCGACACCCAGCCGACCGAGCCGAGCATTACGCTCTCGAGCACCAGGTCATCGACGCCGGAGAAGAGAATGTAGCGATCGCCGCACAGGTTCTTGATGTCGGTAATGCGGCGGACATTGTCGGACGATTCCTTGATGGCGACCAGCGTCTTCTCGTCGGCTAGCTCCGCGAACATCGCCGGCGTAATATCGACGCCATACGCCGGCGGATTGTTGTAAACGAGGATCGGCAAGTCAGTAGCCCGGGCCACGGTGCGAAAGTGCGTCATCGTCTCGCGCGGGTCGGCCTTGTAGATCATTGCCGGCAGTACCATCAAGCCGTCGACGCCGATCTTCTTGGCGTCGGCGGCGAATCGGCATGCCAGCCGCGTCGTAGTCTCGGCCACGCCAGTCATTACCGGAATGCGCCGCCGCACGGTCTCGACGGTCGCCCGAAGCACATCGAGCTTCTCCGCATATTCGAGCGTCGTGTTTTCGCCAACCGAGCCGAGCATGATGATGCCATGCATGCCGGCAGCGATCATCTTCTCGACATGCTGCATGGTTGCCGCGATGTTGAGCGATTGATCGGCGTTGAATTGCGTGGTGGAAGCCGGGTAGATGCCGTGCCAGTTGATGGTCATAGATTCTCATGGGAAGCCCTGGGGTGAGGTACTCCGAACCCCGGGGACAATTGTTGCGCCAATCCCTGGGGTTCGGAGTACCTCCCCCCGGGGCGTCCCTTAGGTCACCTCGTCTCCACCGTCACCGCCAGGACGATCGGCGCCGAGGGGTCGGGGCCTTTGATGAACTCGATCGCTGTCAATGCCGCGTCATGCTTCGGCGTCAGCGTTAGATAGCGCATCTGCTGCGTGCGCATCGAGAACGCGAACTCCGACTTCGGCACCTCGACCTTGCGAATGTAGTCCGCGAAGTGCTCGCCGTCCTTGAGTGCGTGGTCCTCCGTCTTGCCGTCCACGAAGTGCAACCGAACGGTCAGGACGACGCCACCGGTCTTGCCGTACGGATAGCCCCAGCCGCTGACGCCGGAAAGCAGGTGAATCGTCCGCGCCGGCATGTTGCAATCCAGCTTCGCCGACTTGGGCATCGCCGCGGCCACCTCTCCGTTCTTACTGTAGAGCATGATGACGTTGGGCTGTTTGTCGCCCCGTGGATCGACGAAATGGAACGGCACGCCCTTGACCGTGCGCGGCGACCATTCGGGCAGGATGAGCCGTTCGACCGTCGCGTCTTTCGAATAAAACATGCCGCGCGTGCTGACGATGGTGGCCGCCTTGGCGAGATCGAGAGGCACGAACTTGCCGCGCGCGGTAAGGAATTCGAGTAGGTCGATCAACTCCTCCTGCTTCACGGTTTTTTCGAAGCCGTCGGGCATCAGCGATTTCGACGACGCGGCCAAGACGTCGATGTCGTCGCGTTCGATCACGTGCTTCTTGGCTTGCGTGTCGATGAGCTCGATCGTTGTGCGCGTTTCCGACGCCATCATGCCGCTGAAGACCATGCCTTTCTTGGTCTCGACCGTGTAAAGGCGGAAGTTTCCTTCGACCGAGCGGCTCGGATCGAGAATGTCGATCAGGAGGTGTTCCTTGGTGTGCGCCGCCACGCCCGTGAGGTCGGGGCCGATCTTGGCCCCTTCGCCGGAATGCGTATGGCAGATGGCGCAGTGCTTCTTGAACACGGCTTTGCCCAGAGCGACGTCGCCCGACTTCTTGAGGAGCGGAAAGAACTCCTCGACGACTTTCTGCCGATCGGCGTTCGGCAACCCGCCGCCTTTTGCGAGGATCGCCTTGGTCCGCTCGGAGATCTGCTTGTCGGGATGGGCCGCGAGGGCCTGCTTCTGATCGAGGGCGAGTTCGCTCAAGGCCAGCGTCCCTTTTTCGACGGCGTCGAGGTATTGCCGGGTCGCCTCGGGCCGGCTGAGCAGGATGCGCAGGGCGGTCGTGCGCGCTTGCGGCGTGAAGATCGCCATCCGCTTGAGCAACAGCGGCGCCGCCGAGCTTTGGCCTCCAACCGCTTCGAGAATACCGACGCTGAACTGCGGACTCGAGCGCGGCGTGATCAGGTCAAGCAGCTTTTCCGCGATCTTGCCGTCATCGGACTGCAAATCGACAAGCTGTTGGGCCGACGCGAGTCGAACGGCATCGGATTCCTTAGCATCAGCAACTGATCTCAAGAGCGCGCCGGCAATCTCGGCGACTTGCTTGTCGAACGCGCTCACGTTCATCAGCTTGGCCAGGCGGATCACCTTGCCTTTACTGCCCGCGGGAACTTTGACGTAGATGTCCTTCAACGCGCTCGCCGTCTTGTCGGCGTCATTGAAATCGCGGAATTTCGACAGCCCCTTGAGCGTACCGTCGAGCACGGCGTCGATGTAATCCGGATGCGCTTTCGGCAGCGACGCGAGCAGTACGTCGATGCGGCTGTCCTTTTGGGCCGCGTAATGAGCCGCGACCGTGCGGACGATGTCGAGGTAGCGTGGATCGAGGTCCTTGGCGTCGCCGGATTTGTCTTGCAGGAAAGACTGCGGATCTGCCGCGGCAGCGATAATGAGGGCGTCGCGCAAATTGCGGTCTGCGAGGTTGCGCGTGTCGCGGGCCGCATTTCGCAGCAGAAGCGCTGTCTTGTCGCTGTGCTTTACTTCAGAAAGAGCCAGTAGAGCAGCAAGGCGAACCTGAACATCTTCATCCTGCAAGAGCGTGCTATCGCCCACAAACAAGTCGATGGAGGAGCGAGGTGCTGCAAGGATTGCATTTCGGCGCACGCCCGCCGATTTATGCCCGAGTGCGCGTAACATTGCCGCAAACGCACTCAACTGCTTGTCTGGATCCCTGTCCGCGCTAATTGCTCCCAGGGCAGAGACGACCCATGCAGCATGCAGAGCGCCTGCGTTTGCCCCAACTTCATCGACGGTAGGATCAGCAAGCAACTTGAGAAGGCCTGTCACGACATCCTCGTTGCCGCGCTCAATCAGCAGCCGCTGGGCATGTTTGCGCCAAAAGAGATTGTCGCTCTTGAGCGCCGCGACCAGCTGCTCCGGCTTCGCGTTCTTGAGGTCGAGCTTCGGCGACTCCTTGCCGTGCTTCGCCACCAGCCGGTAGATGCGGCCGTGCGTCTTGTCGCGCAGGGGCGTTTCGTAGGCGTTGCCTTTGCCGGTCTTGAAGCCGGCCGGCGTCGGGTTGTGCTGGACGATGTAGTTGTACCAGTCGATGATCCAGACATTGCCGTCCGGCCCGACCTCCGCCATGATCGGAGCGAACCACTCGTCGTCGCCGGCCACGAGGTTCCACGAATTCTTGGCGCTGAAGGTGCTCCCCTTCTTGTCGAGCACAAACGAGGCGACGAGATGGCCGGTCGGCTCGGCGACGAAGGCGACGCGGTTCCAGTATTCCTTGGGATACGTGCGAGCCGTGTAGAGCGCGTGCCCAGCCGCCGCGGTGAAGCCGCCGTGGAAATCGACCTGGCGCACCTTTTCGGTGATCGGATAGACTTTGTTGCTTGTCGCGATGGTGGGCAACACGCTGGCCGACATGCCGCGCACTTTTTCGTAGTAACGATTCGGGATCGGCATGAAGACGCTGGGATTGCCGTTGGCGGTGGAGCCGAAAAGCAGGCCCTCCTCGCTGAAACCGACGCCCCAGCTATTGTTGCTGGTGGAGCGCAGGAATTCGAGCTTTTCAACACGTACGCCCTCACCCCCGGCCCCTCTCCCGGGGGGAGAGGGGGGACCGGTCACTTTGAACCGGAAGAAGCCCTGGCCGAACTTGTGGTACTCGCCGGCGACGGTGCCGTTGAAGCCGGAGTAGCCGACGATACCGTAGATCCAGCCGTCGAAGCCGTAGTGGAGATTGCTCGGGCCGGCGTGGGTGTCGCCGGCGCCCCAGCCGCTGAAGAGAATCTTACGCTCGTCGCACTTGTCGTCGCCTTTCGACGAACGCAGGAACAGCGTGTGCGGCGCCTGCACGACGACGATGCCGCCGTAGGCGAAGGTGAAGCCGGTCGGGATCGACAGCTTGTCGGCAAAGACGGTGACCTTGTCACAAACGCCGGTTCCTTTCGTGTCCTCGCATATGATGATGCGATCGTTGCCGTCGCCGCGGCGGTTGGGATAATCGACCGACTCGGCAATCCACAGCCGGCCACGCTCGTCCCAGTTCATGCAGATCGGGCGTTTGATCATCGGATCCGAGATGAGCAGCTTCAACTCGAACTCGGTCGGATGCACAATATGCTTCATCGCCTCGGCCGGCTCGAGCGGCAGTTGCATTTGTTTAGGCGAGACCTTGGACCCGAACTTCGGCGGATAGAACGGGATCTTGGCGTCCTTGTACTCGAACGGTTTGAGGTCCTTGGCGATCTTGGTCATGTCCGGATGGTCGCGAAACCGCGCAGGTTCGGGAGTAGCCTCACCCGCGGGCTTCGATTTGTTGATTGCCCAGCGGATGCCGCGCTCGACGAGGTCGTGGAAGCCGGGATTGCTCCATGTGCGTTGATCGTGGCCCCAGGCCGTGTAGAAGACGCGGCCCTTGCCGTGCGTGCGGACCCAGGTCCACGGCTCCTTGTCGCGATATTCGAGAACGATGCGATCCTTCTCGTTATGCTTGGTGTGGACGTACGTCTCGTCGAAGCTCTCGAAGTTCTTGAATCCCTTCATTACCGGATGGTTCGGCGCTGCGATCGTCGTGCGCACCGTGCCGGCGCCGTGCGATTTGAACTGAGCGCCGACGAGTTCGATGTACTCCGGCGAGTTGAGGAAGCAGTACGACGCGCAGTGCAGCGGAATGAAGCCTTTGCCGGACGCGACGAAATCGAGCAGGGCCGACTCTTGCGAGGCCGTGATCTTGGTGAGGTTGGAATAGATCAACAGGCCGTCGTAACGTGCCAACGTTTTCGCGTTGAGCGCCTCGGCTGTATCGACATAGCTAAGCTCGATGCCGCGCTCTTCGAGCACCGGCTGCAACTGACGAAAGCGGTCGTTCGGCTTGTGATGCCCGTTGTCGCCCAGGAAGAGGATCTTGATCGCCGGCGCCTGTGCCTGCACGGAGGCGGGCACAATAACGACGGAAGCAAGGAGCAAGGCAAGACGCATGGCGGAAGCCTCGGTAGTGTATCGGATGTGCAGGTCATTGTAAGAGATCAGAGCCTGAAGCGTGAGCGAAGAGTGCACTTCCTTCGCTTACGCTTCAGGCTCTGATGGTGTATGATAGTAGGTATGTTGATCACGTTAGCCTGCTCGTGCGGAAACAAGCAACCGGCCGACGCGAGTGGCGGGCAAACGGTCTCGTGTCAGGCGTGCGGTCAGACGCTGACCGTGCCCGCGATGGGCGTCCTGGCGGAACCGAAGGGGCAAGCAAAGCCGACCACGCCGTCGCTCCCCCAGACCCGCATTAGGCCTTGGCTGGTAGCTGCGGCCGCGGCGATGCTACTCCTAATCGGCGTCGGTTGGTTCACCTGGTGGATGACCCGCGAGACGCTGACCGAGCCTATTGAGCCGATTGCACAACTCCCCGGGCCAAAGGCGGAGCCGAAGCCGCGCCCTGAAGTGTTCGTCAAACCGAAGCAGCCATCGATCCAAGAAACGCCGTGGCCGCCGCTGATTGAAACAACCCCGCGCGATCCCTACATCGAGCTGCCCAAAGTGATCGAGCCGATCAAGCCGAAGGACACACTGCCCAAGGTGATCGAGCCGATTAAGTCGAAGGATACGCCGCCTTCGGTGATCGAGCCGGTCAAACAGGTCGGCGAGCTGCCGAACCCGTTCCTGATGCCGTTCCGCCCCGCTCTCGATCCGCCCAAGATCGTCGAGAAAAAGCCGAACGTCATGGAGCCATTGCGGCTCGTATGGAAACTCAAGGAAGGGGACGCGTTCTATCAGGAGTTAATGGTCGCTCAGAAGCCTACGTTCAAAGTACAAGGGCTCGCTATTGCATCGATGTTGCAGTATCACATCGTGTCGCGCTTCACCGTGAAGAAAGCGCACGCAGACGGCTCCCTGTCCGTCGAACAAAAGATCGAATCGGCCAAGCTGGTGTTGGCGGACGATTTGACGAAACCCGCGGTGGCCGGCGCGATCGCCAAGATGCCGGGGACCGCTTACCGAATCGAACTCAGCCCGACGATGGACGTGACGAAACTCGACGGCGCCGTCGGCAATCCAAAAGTAGGGGCACTCGACTTCGGCGGCGCCATGGGCTTGCAAATGACCTCGCTGATCGATCGCGATGGCTGGAAGGAGCTGGCTCAGTCAACGTTCTTCCAGATGGACAAGCCGCTCAAGTTGAAAGATCGCTGGTCGAAGCCGATGACGCACAACTGGGGCGCGCTCGGCACGTGGAACGGCCAGATTCACTACCTCTATCTCGGTAAGCAAGAGAACTTCCACAAGGTCGGCTATGCGTTGCAGCTCGCGTACAAGTCGCCCACTGCCGGCGCGGTGGGCCTGCTCAAGGTGAATGGCGCGACGTTCCAGCCGCCGTTTGCCGAGGGAATGCTGCTCTTCGATGCTGTCAAAGGCAAAGTGGTCGCCGCCGAGGAGCGCTTTCGAGTGCGTGGCGTCGTCAACATCAATCTGCTCGGCCAAAACACGCCGATTGAGATCGATGAGGATCAGCATTTCGTGATACGGATTCACGACAAGGCGCTACCCTGATCGGTTTTTCCCGTTTAGCGGTCGTGCGGCGCCTGGCGAGCGCTAAACGAAGAGGGTGAAGTTGTTGCATGCTGCGTACGATCATTTCGTTCCTCACATTCGCTGTGCCCGCGGTTGGGCAACAACCCGCCGACCTCGACAAACAGCGCTGCCCCAAGCCCGCCGAGTTCGCGCTCGTGTTCTCCTTCGGCTACTCAGCCGACAAGATGCCCGCGGACGACGAGAGATTCGAGACCTTGCTGAAGAAGATCAAGGACGCCCGCTTTAACGTCGTGCATTGCCGTTACACCGACAAGCGTCTTGCCCTCTGCAAAAAGCACGGCATCAAGATGATGGTCGATTTGCTGATCGAAGAACATCACATTTACAAGAATCCGAAGGAAGCCCAGGCTCTGTGCGAGAAGCTGAAAAACAATCCCGACATCTGGGGCTACAACATCTGGAACGATCCGTTCGGCAAGAGCATCGAAGGCCGGCTGCGCGACATCCGCAACGTCCGCACGTGGGATCCGACGCACCCCGCCTTCAGCGGCACGTATCGCGTCGTCGGCATGAAGGGACTCCACAACCCCGACGTCTTCGGCTACTACGATTTCCACTGGAAGCGCGGCATCAATCAGCACTTCGGCCACATCATGGCCTATTCCAACTGGGGCAAGGAACGCAATGCCGTCTTTTACACCTGGTTGTCTTGTACGTCCGGGCTGCCGGGCAAGGGCAACTTCAATCGCAACCTTTACTCCGCCAACACGGGCATCGCCTGCGGACTCAAGGGTGTCCTTTGGTTCCTCGGCGAGGACATGATGAATGCCAAAACGCTCGAGTGGACCGAGATTGGCCGCGACATCACCAAGGTGCAGAAGGAAATCGCGCCGCTTGCTAAAGAGCTACCAAAACTCGGGCATCCGTCGGCGATCTACTCGACGCCAATCACCAAGACGCCGAACAATGAGCCGATCAAGGATGCGAAAGATCTCGTGTACCCGCCCGGGCTGGGGGGGCGAGCATTCCCGAGCGATTTCTGGATTCAGCCAGCTGGAGGCGAGTTTGTGCTGGGCGTCTTTCCCGTGGAGAAGAGTCCCGACGCGATTTTCGTCGCCAATCACAATGCGTACGCCGAGCAGAAAGCTGCGCTGAAGATTGCCCGCAAGAACTCGGTTGAGATCTTCAACCGGTCGGCGGGCAAGTGGCAGGTGCTAGAACAGGTCGATGGCGCCGTGCGAGTCACGCTGTCGCCAGGCGGCGGGGAGTTGCTGCGGCTTGCGAAGTGACCGGAATTCGTTTAGCGTTCGCGCGGCTTCGCGCGAACGGCATGCGTTCAATCAGCCGCGCGGCGCCGAGTGAACACTAAACGAAGATCCACATCATCGCCGGCGAAATATCCCAAATCCGAATCCGACGAACACGCGCCCCGGCGGAGCGGTGTGCACCACCGGCGGACCGCTGAAGTACGGGTCGATCGGCATCGGATAACCAAACTTCTCCGCACGGTCGGCACGATCGAGATAATCGAGATACCAAATTCTGCGCGCATCGCCGCCCAGGTAGATCGGCACCGTTTGCAAGCCATACGAATAGCGTTGCGTATACGGTTCGCCGTCGTACGAGGGGCCGCGGAAGCGCAGGCCGCGTTCGATTTCGGCATTGGTCATGACTTGGGCGTGCACGTCGCTCGCGCCGGCAAAAACGACAAGGCCGGCACACAGCCAGAGGGAAGGGCTTTTCATGAGATCCTCATGATGCAATGGGTGGGAACGCAATCCGTGCGAAATGATCCTTCGGTTTCAGTTTCGACTAATTGGCGGCGTGAATCGCTGGGGTTTTGGATCGCATATGCAGAAATGCACGCTGTCACGTCCGATTGCGCGGAGATTATCGCATTGTTGGTTTAGCGTTTGCATGGCGCCATGCGAACGCTAAACGAAAATTCCAATCGCTACACTTCCTGGTACAACGCGTCGAACGCGGCCCGGTAATGATCGAAAATCACGCTTCGCCGCAACTTCAGGCTCACTGTCAATTCGTCCTTGGCGACGCTCAACGGTTCGGGCAAGACGACGATCTTGCGAACCTGCTCATAGTTTGCCACGACCGTCAGAGCTTTCGCAATGCGCGCTTCGAGAAAAGCCCGCACGTTCGGTTCGCCTGCGAGAGTTTCCGGCGCCGTCTTGCCGTCGATCGCCATCGTTTTCGTCAGGTTGCCCCAGTGCGGCACGACGAGAGCCGTGAGAAAATTACGTCCCTCGCCGTAGACTACGACTTGATCGATGCACGGGTCGGCGAGCATCAACCCCTCGATGTGCGACGGCACAACTTTTTTGCCGTTGGAGAGTACGAGTAACTCTTTCTTGCGGCCCGTGATGTGCAAATAGCCGTCCTCATCGAGTCGCCCCAGATCGCCCGTGTGCAGCCAGCCGTCTACAAGCGCGTCGGCGGTCGCGTGTGGATTCTTCCAGTATCCCTTCATGACGTGCGGTCCGCGTGTGAGCACCTCGCCGTCGTCGCCGATCCGCACCTCGACGCCGGGGATGGGCCGACCGACTGATTCCAACTTGTGCGCCTCCTTGCGATTGAATGAAATCACCGGCGAGCTTTCGGTGAGTCCATAGCCTTGCAGAACGAGAAAACCTGCGTTCTTGTAAGCCTGAGCGATGGGAAAGGGCAAGGGAGCGCCGCCCGACCCCAGAAAGTCGATGCGAGGCCCGAAGATCGCGCGCAACCGTTGACCGACGACCGCCGGATCGTCGTGCTGAACGGCGGTCAGCACCTTCTCGTAAAGCCGCGGCACGGCCGAGAGGTTGGTCGGCTGAATCTCGCCGATATTGGCGACGACGGTGTCCGCCGATTCCGCCAGCGACAGCGTCGCGCCGACGGCGAGCGTCACGTAGATATCGACGGTGCGGGCATAGATGTGGCTGAACGGCAGCCAGTTGAAGAATGCGGAATCGGGACCGAAATTGGAGACCTGGGTGAAGGCCAGCGCGTTGCTGAATAGATTGCCATGCGTGAGCATGACGCCCTTGGGGTTGCCCGTCGTGCCTGAGGTGTAAATGATGGTGGCCAGGTCGTCGAGCGCGACAGGCCGTTCGGCGTGGATCTTGCCGCGAACGCTGCGTCCCCGTTGAAGGAAGCCCGTCCACGACATCGCCGCTTGCGACGTAGCAAGAGTGTCTGCTGCTCTGCAAGCGACTGGGTCGAACGCGACGATGCCGCGCAGTTCAGGCAAACGGTCGCGAACTTGGCGAACTTTCTCGTATTGCGATCCATTCGATACAAAGATCCACTTTGCGCCGGCGTCGTCGAGCTGCCAGTGGACCTGCTCCGCGCTGAGCGGCGTGTGCAACGGCACATTGACGGCGCCGATGGAAAGTATCGCCATGTCGGCCACCAACCACGCGATGCGGTTCTCGGCCAGGATGGCGACGCGGTCGCCCGGTTCGATGTCGTGGTTCATCAGCGACGCAGCACAGGCCGTAACCTGATCGCGATACTCGTCCCAGCGAAGGTCGCAGTAGAGCCCGTTCCGCTTGTAGCGAAATGCGACGCGCGATCCGAATCGATCCGCTTGCCGATGAAAGAGCGCGGGCAGCGTGTCGGCATGGTCCATGACGTGCTTCCTCGTGGCCTGTTTTCACTCTACAATGAACGATGCCGCCCCACAAGCCTGAGGAAACGATGGACACCGATCCGAAGCCGCCCTCCAGTGGCCGAGATAGTCTGCTCGCCGTCGCGCTGGTCGTCCTCGTGGCCGGCATGGTCGGGTTCTACCTCTATCTCATCACGCTCGGCATCGTCGTCAATGTTCTCGCGGCGGGGGGGCTTTTCATCTTGCTCGGCGTGTTGCATTACTACGTTTGGGGCCAAGCGTTCTCGGAGGAAGTCGCCAAGGAGGCGGAAGCCCTGCGCCGTCGCGACGAAGCCGAGGCGAACGCCAAGCCCAAAGTCTCGCCCGACGCGATTCAAGACGTCTCGCGCACGCAAGGGATCAAGCCGAACTAGTCTGAGCCTGAATCGTTAGCGAAGGTTCTCGCATTCGAACTGTCGATAATCTTCCGGCGTATCAAGGTCGAACAAAATGTCATCGTCGGGCCAGGGCAGCTCTAGCCTTTCAGCCGACTGGGTGCGGATATACGCGTTCAATCCTTGATCGGCCGGCATGGCGCGGATTGCCGCGACGTGCGACCAGCGCAGCCACGTTGGGTGCCCGCGACGGCCCTTGTGGCTTGGTACGATGATCGTCTTGTCGGTGTTCTCGCTGATTGCGGCCAAGATGGCCCGAACGACATCGGGCTGCACCGTCGGATGATCGGCGGGCAATAGGAGCCAGCCGTCGTCGTCGCGCGGATGAAAACGCTCTTCGATCCACGCCAGGCCGTGCAGACACGTGGCACGCATGTTGGGAGTGTCCTCGGAAAGACGAACGACAGATGCGCCGGCATCCATCGCTTTTCGGGCAAGGTCCTCCATTGACGGAGCGACCACCATGACCACGTCGTTGATGCCGCCGGCTCGCATCGCTCGCAGCACAAGTTCGATCACGGTCGTATCGCCGATCGGCAAAAGCAACTTGGGCCGCCCCATGCGCCGACTCTTCCCGGCGGCGGGAATAAGACCATAGGTTGTGGCGTTTCGCTGACTCATACGTAGGAAACCATGAAGAGTGCGGCGGAGCAATAGTACGCAGTGCTCAGCAGTTGTCATCGACTATTTGCGCAGACTTTGGATCGGCACGAGCAGCATCGTTCCATCGGTCAAGGGCACGAATGCCCGGTCGACGCCGAACGGCACTGGAGCAGCCGTCGCGGCAACGTTGGCGCGCAGGGTCACGACAGTTCCCGCGGGCCGGCCCGTCGAGGGATCGATCGCCACCAGGCGGCCCTCGACATCGGCCAGCACCAAGACGCCTGCGATCACCTGAGGCTCGCCAACGATCTCGCCGAAGGCGTATTCCCATAGGAAGCCGTCGCGGTTCGGATCGATCCAGACAAGCCGATTCTTGCCGATCACGCAGCCGATCTTGTCGGCGCGGACAAACGGACCCGCGGTGATCTTGCCGGGCATGCTCCAACTTTTCAGTTGAGTCAAGTCGCCGTCAAGGAGCGTAACGGTATCGGACGCATCCGCCACAACGATCCGTAACTTGCGTGGATCTTCGGACGCTTGAATGACCGGTGGAACCGTGACGCGATGGCGCAGCTCGAACGGCTTTCCGACTGGCTTGTAGGTTGTCGCGTCGGTGAAGGAGTAGCGAGCGAGTCCGCGCGAGCCGTCGGTCACGATGAAATCGGTTGGCGATAACAACACGACGTGGCCTACAGCTTGATCCTCGGCGCCGCTGCCGCGCCAGCGCGGGCCGCTGACGGGAGGCTCGCCGGTCAGCTTGGCCCGATAGACGATGCCGTCGGCCAGGGGAAGCAGCAAGAACCCGTCGCCGAATGCCGGCGTGCCTTGAAGCGTGTCAGCCAGGGTGATGGTGTGTTTCTCAGTCAAAGAGCTGACGCTGAGGGCTTTGCCGCTGCGTTGCCAGAGCAATTGAATGATCGACTTATCGTGCGCTAACATCAGCCCGCGATCAAACGTGCCTTGATTCTGTAGCAGCCAATCGCCGGAGGTACGCCAGCGTTCGTCGTTGTTGATGACGCCTGAGTTCGGGTCAAACACAAGGACGCCATGTCGATCGCGGACCAGGATGCGTCCGTCGACGGAGATCGGCGCCTGCGACGGCGTCGCGCCGAGTTGGCGCTGCCAAATGATCTTTCCATCGTCCGCGTTGATGGCGCTGCACAGGCAAGCGGCAGTCTTGTCGTCCTGAGTCGTGACATAGAGAATCGGGCGGCCACTCGCATCACGACGTGTTTGCACTGCGTGTAGCGGAGTGCCGATCGGCGTCGGCTCGGTCCACTTCGGTCTCGCGATGGGGCCTTGTTGCGGATCGAGCGAGATGGAAACGCGTTGCAGTCGGCCGTGCATGACGGTCCAGAGTACGTCGGCGTCGACATGCACGACTTCGCATCGACCGGCGCTATTGGTCAGGTCGATGAGAAAATCGGGCGACGCGCCGGCATCCCGCTTGGCAAGCCGAAAGAGTAACGGGTCGCGGGTTCCCTTTTGCTGGACGCCCCAGAGCGACAGTCCTCCGCCTCTTGTGGTGGCGGCGACCCGGTCGCTCCCAATCCAGGGCGGCGCCGACAAATCTCGGATCGCCACGATCGGATCGACCGGTTTCGCGTCGGGATGCGCGATCGGCAGTTGAAACGGCATGATCTGTGCCGACTGAAGATCGTTGGACTGACACCAGAGGAGATACGAATTCTTGTCGGCCGACACAATCGCCGGCAAGCCGCGCAGCGAACCTGCGGGATGTTTTGAATAGAGAATATTCGTGCAGAGTTTTTTGGTGACATCGATGACGTAAAGGCAGTAATCATCGGCCGGAAAATACACGAGGGATGATCCCGGTTGATGCACCCCGCCAAGCGTGAGCGGTTGTCCGACAAAGTACGAGCCGATCAGCCGACCCTCGGCAAGCTCGATCTCGTCGATCGCGCCCTCCACGGTCGGAGCGAGGAGATGGCGATCGACGAGCACCGGTTGCCCGACGCATGCTTCGGACAGTGTCGTTTGCCACAATATGTGTCCCGTCTCGACGATTACTGCCGTCAGCGTGCGCTGATCGGACGAGAAGGCCAACACCAGCTCCGGTGTGATGGTGTCGGCCGGGACGCGCTGGGGCAGATGCCGGGTATCGACACCAACACGCCGAGCCCAGCGCACATCGCCATTCGTGGCGTCCAGAGCGTACAGCACGCCGCGCGCAACGGATAAGATCGTTCGGTCGCCCGTTGCCGCGACCTGGCCCTTCTTGAGGGCCGGCGCCACGATCAGGCTCGGATAAGGATCGTCCGCGACCGTCACGCGCTTCACCTCGGGTTCGGCTGAGATGAAACGCACCTGCTCGCGATGAGCTTTCAAAAGGTCATCCAACAGACTTCGAATCTCGGCATCGTCCTGACGTTTGGTCTTCTCGACCATCGCTCGCGCATGCTGCACGGCCCGGGCGGTTGGCTGGTCAATATGTTTCTTCAGGGCTGCCACCAACTCGCCATGTTCGCGCTGTGTGGCCAGCATCGCTTCGATGCGTGTCCAGTTGACGCTGAAGGTGCGTTCGCGCTCAGCCAAACTGATCTGCGGCGGGGCAGGGTACTTCTTGGCCGCCGTCCACGCGATCTTGGCGGAGTCAATGAGCTTCTGCGATCGGCTCGATTCGGCGTAGCGAGTCAATTCACGGGCGAGAAAATCGAGCATCTGCCAGAGATCGGTTTCGCGTTCCTTGAGCAAAGCGTCGCCGGCGTAGGTGCGGACGAATTCGGCCACGCGCTCCAGTGATTTCTCCGTCTCGGCCGCTGACTCGTGATTCTGAAGCCCGAGGCGAACATCGCTTAGTTCAGCGAGGAAGCGGTACTTCTTGCTGTCTTTGCTGTCGGGAAAATCGCGGTTGAGTCTTTGAAATGCTTCAGAGGCATCGGTGAAGTTTTGATCTTGATAGAGTTGCTCAGCCTTTTGGGACCGCTCGGCTTCGTTCGTCGCCAGGCCGCTTTGCAAACGCCAATAGGCGCTGCCGGCGACGAGGCCAAGCATGACGAACATAGCGGTAATGAGCCACAGCACTCGCTGACGGACGACTGGCGCCGGGGTCGGCGGCAACGGCGCGATCGGCTCGACGACGGGCTCGTCACGCACCGGTGGTTCGTCGTCGGCTTCGGGTTCCCAGGCCTCGGTCGTGATCGTCGGACCCGTGGGTGCGTCGCTAGAAACATAGTCGCCGGGGAAGTCCTCCGAAAAATCATCGGCCTGTGCTGTGGGGGGAGGTGCTGGCTCGACGGCTTGGGGAACCGGTTCGCGCTTCGGCGGCGGTTCCACGGTCGACACTGGCTGTGGACTTGGCCGCAGCGCGGGCTCCTGATTCGCAGCCCCTGGCTCTGGCGGCGTAGGCGGCGTGGGTTCCTGCGCCTTGGGTTCGGGTGGCGCGACGGGAGGCGCAGGATCGGCGTCGTCACGCACCTCGAACACCGCTCGGCAGATCGTGTTCGGACAGCGCATCCGCTTGCCGCGCATCGACGCATCAAGCTGATACTTGCTGCCACATCGCGGACATGTCACGGCCATCGGCATGAGCGATCTCTCACGACTCTTCGCGCGGGTTCTATGCTAATCACGCGGGTTCTTCTACATTCTACTGTGTCCTTTCGGGAGGGCGAGGCTCCTGCCGAGCCGTGAACCCGCGACGATTCTTGTCCGGACTGGCTCGGCAGGAGCCTCGCCCTCCCCGCACGACAAACGGAGTGAATCGATGAATCTGTTCGACAAATACAAGCTCGGCTTACCCTACGGCGAATTTTTGGCAAAGCACGGCAGCGATGGCGATCGGGCGCGCTGGAAGCAGGTGCACGGCCAGGTGTCGTTGAGCGAGGCGCAACGCACGCTGCTAAAGTCCTTCACGCGCACGATGCCGGTGCTGTGCTTGGCGGGCGCGTGGTGCGGCGACTGCGTCAATCAGTGTCCGATCTTCGAGCATTTTGCCGCCGCCACGCCGACGATTCAGGTACGCTACCTCGATCGCGATGTCCATGCCGACGTGCAGCAAGTGTTGCAGGTATGCGGCGGCAATCGCGTGCCGGTCGCCGTGTTTTTCAGCGAGGACGGCTTCGAGGCCGGGCGGTTCGGCGATCGCACCTTGAGCAAGTACCGCGCCATGATGCCCGATTTGTCCGCGACGCCGGGTGGTGGAAAAGACTCACTACTGACGAGCGTTACGCAAGAATGGCTCGACCAGTTCGAACGCGTACAGTGGATGCTGCGCCTCTCGGCGCGCTTGCGAAAACTGCACAACGATTGATCGCCGCTTGCGGCTTCACGCTCGCTCCGGGCAATCGGAAAGGTGTACTCCATGCAACGATTCCTTCTCCTCTTCTCAGTCCTGCTGACACCGACGGTCGTTTGCGCTCAGGAAATCAAGTACGCCGCCCCGGCTGAGGTGCGAGCGTCCTTCAAGAAGCTTCTCGATCGGCCCAAGGTCCCGCTGGATGCAAAGTCGGTTTCGGCCGAGCTCGTCGATGGTTGGGTGCTTGAAGAATTGACGTTCGCATCCCAGAAGAAGTTGAGCGGCGTCGTCGAACGCGTGCCGACGATCGTATTGCGTCCCGAGAAGACCGATCGCCCGCTGCCGGCCGTGATCGTGTTGCACGGGACCGGAGGCAACAAGCAGGGTCAACTCGGGTTAATGCGCGAACTCGCCAAACGCCGGATCATCGGCGTCGCCATCGATGCTCGCTACCACGGCGGCCGCTCCGGCGGCGCAAAAGGGGCCGGCGCGTACAATGAAGCGATCACCAAGGCCTGGCTCAGCAAGTCCGGCGAGCCGATGGAGCATCCGTTCTACTACGACACCGTGTGGGACCTCTGGCGGCTCGTCGATTATCTCGAAACACGCGACGACGTCGACGCCAAGCGCATCGGCATGATCGGCTTCAGCATGGGAGGCATTCAGACGTATCTCGCGGCCTCGGTCGATGAACGGATCAGGGTTTCGGTGCCGGCCATCGCCATTCAGAGCTTTCGCTGGAGCCTGGAAAACGACAAATGGCAGGGCCGGGCCAATACGATCAAGCAAGCGCATGAGCAAGCACGCAAGGATCTTGGCGAGCCGGCGGTCAACCAAAAGGTGTGCCGAGCATTGTGGAACAAGATCGTGCCCGGCATTCTGAGTGATTACGATTGCCCGAGCATGGTGCGCTTGCACGCTCCCAGGCCGATGATGATCCTGAGCGGCACGAAGGACGGCAACTGCCCGTACGAAGGCGCCAAGCTGGCCATTGCGTCGGCCCAGCGCGCTTACAAGGACGCTGCCTCTGCGGATCGATTGAGCGTCCTCGTTGAAGAAGTCGGCCACACGGTGACGCCGAAGCAACGCGCCGCCGCGCTGGACTGGCTCGAAAAGTGGCTCAAGTAATCCAGCCGCTTGCGGCTTTGCGCTCGCGCGGTGCCACGCGAGCGCAAAGCCGCAAGCGGCTCATCGTTCTCTCGAGGTTCCCTCCATGCTTAGTTGGAAGATGTGGGATATCAGCTTCGCGATCCATCCGTCGTTTTGGATCTGGAATGCCATCTTCGGATTCATCTTGTATCAACCCATTGC
>Ga0194132_10002812_pt1 | contig 31887 bp, 25 predicted proteins | sample TA2KigOf80mmetaG_FD_148612 | JGI IMG/M metagenome (GOLD analysis project Ga0194132, IMG submission 148612) | Freshwater microbial communities from Lake Tanganyika, Tanzania - TA2015054 Kigoma Offshore 80m | ecosystem: Environmental > Aquatic > Freshwater > Lake | place: Tanzania: Lake... | reverse complement strand
GGACAGCAGAATCCAGCAACTGACTGCGACTCTCATGAATTAAACGGATCTTGAGATGGAAACGCACACGGATTTGGACAGCACCTAACACCGAGCATCGGAAATCCCCAGGGGAACTTGGTTCTGATAATGAACCGGAGGTCGATCTATCTCCAACTAGATCAACACAGCTCTTCCCTATCCCAATTTATCTTGGACAGCAGTGATGCGCCATCCAGACGTAAGCTAGCGGCGACACGAGCCAGGGATCTTGGGGTGCTTGTGTCCAGCAGGTACTAGCCAACCATGCGAAAAATCGTGTTGCTAACTGATCCCCTTAAGGGTGCTCGAATCTCCTTGCGACTTGGCTGGGCCTCAATGCTCGTCTTGATGTTGAGTGTGGGAGCCGCGCCACACGCTCCTTTGCAAGGCATCGACGGGGAGTTTACAGGAGCTACCGGAACGCTTTGGTGTAAAGGAACGGGAGCAGGAACTGGACCGTGCTGCTCATGATGGGAATCCAACCACCTTTGCCGTGGTGACTCCTGAATCTCGAGAGACCGAAGTCCGCGTCGGGCTCGAGTGGACAACGCCAAAGCGTTTCAGCGGGCTGAAGGTGGTCTATGCATCTCTCAATGGCGCCATCTATGAGCCGTTGCCCGACTTCCAGTTCCTGGAATTCCGAAACGGCCAGGAATGGAAGAAGTTGACAGCGCAAGTGAAGGTCAACTACGGGCGGGCGCGTGAGTTTGCGGCCTACCAGACAAATACTAAATTGTCGTTCGTTATGATTGATCGAGAAGCAAATAGCCAAGAGGGAGCAGAAACGATGCAGACTTTAGACGGCACGACTGTGTTCCATCCCGACACCGAAGTTTTTGATTTCGTCAAAAGCAAACTTTATGTAGCCGCAGTGTGCGACATTCTGGATGACCTGGGTCTTCGACAGCAAGCCATGCATCAGCGGCTGCGGCCGCTTCTGCCCGATCCTCAGAACTGTGGCTTCGTGGGCCGGGCTCGCACCGCCCGGTGGATGGAGACCGACTACGTGGTGGACGGCGACCCGTATGGCTTGGAGATCGAGCTGATGGACTCTCTGAAGCCTGGCGATGTGGTGGTTCATTCCACCGATCACGGAGGCACGAATGCACCGTGGGGCGAACTCATGTCAACCGTGGCCAGGAAGAATGGAGCCGTCGGCTGCGTGTGCGACAGCCAGATCCGGGATTGCCTGAAGATTATGGAACTCGGATTCCCCGTGTACTATGCCGGCATTCGTCCGCTCGATTCCAAAGGACGAGGATTCATGGTGGCCTGCGACGTGCCGGTTCGCTGCGGCGACGTACTGGTGAAGCCAGGGGAGCTGGTGTTTGCCGACTTCGATGGCATCGTTGTCGTTCCCAGGGATGTGGAGGACACGGTGCTTCGCCGGGCTCAGGAGAAGGTCAACCGGGAGAACTTGTCGCGCAAGGAGCTCACCAACGGTAAAACGCTCCGCGAGGTTTACAACAAATACGGCGTGCTCTGACAACGGACGGTAGAATTCCATGGCAAAACAGATCATCGTCCATGCGCCCGGCGATGTGCGTATTGATGAAATACCGCCGATTACCAGGCCGCTGGGCGATTATGAACTGTTGGTTCGCACGGAAGTGTCCGCTCTCAGCCCAGGCACAGAGACTCGCATCTACACCGGTGTGGAAGCTGCCAGGTTCGCCTATCGGGTCAGCTACCCTTTTGATCTGGGCTACAACAATGTTGGCCGTGTGGTGAAGGTCGGAAGCAAAGTTGAAGGCTATCGTCCCGGACAGCGCATCTTCAGCCGAATGCCTCACGTCTCGGAGTACATTGTTGCCGAGCGATGCGGTCAAACCCCTTCCGAACCTGGAAATTCGAACATCCCTTCAAGTTACGACGTCATTGCTCCTGTGCCGGAGAACGTTCCTTCCGAACAGGCAGCATTCACCCATTTGTTGGTCCTGGGATTTAATGCCTTGCAAAGGGGGCAGTACCGATTCGGTGAGAATGTCGTTGTGATTGGGCTTGGGGTGGTTGGTCTGGGTGCTGTTTCCATGGCACGCGCAGCCGGTGCGCGAGTCGCTGCGGTTGGCAACGCCGATTTGCGGCTTGAAGTAGCTCGCAAGATGGGAGCCGACGAGGTGTGGTTGGCGGGGAACGGAGATCAGCGGAATGCAAAATCGTTCGGTGGGGAGGAAGGAGTTGATCTGATTGTTGTTTGCTCCGATTCATGGTCGGCGCTGAAGACGGCCATCGACATTTCAAGGCGTAACACTCGCGTAGCGGTTTTGGCATTCCCTGGAGTGGGTCAAGGCCCCAGTCCTTACGATCCTTTCGAACCAGCCGATTTCTACAACCGTAGCCTCTCCTACATAGCGGTGTCGTGGATGCCGACCGATGACTACCCTCCGGAATATCAGCGTTTCACTGTCAAGCGCATCTACCGACACATCCTGGATCTCATGTCCCGCGGTCGCATCGATCTCTCTCCCGTTGTGACTCATCGTTTTCCAGTGGGACGCGTCCGTGATGCCTTTGACCTGGTGCAAAGTCGAGACAAGTCAGCGATTGGCATTGTCTTCGACTGGGCGCAGGCATGAGGGCGCAAAGGCGTTGCGTTATTCGACGCGCCAAATCAACGGTCGCCGAGATCGGGAGAATTGCTGAAGAGACTCGCCTGCTCAACTGAGCAGGGAATCGGGTGGCCGGCGCCGGCGCCACGGGTACTGTGTGACTCCTCCGAATGTGTTGAGCTGGAAAGGAGAAAACGCTTAATGGCCTACGACCGTCTTGAAAAGAGCTGTGTCTTGCTTGGACGTCCGGGAACCATCGCATCGGCCGAGGAATTTCCGATTTCCAACGTCATGATTGATGCCGACCGGTATTCCTACGAAGGCAACTGGCTGTTTTGCACTTTTACTCAATCGGACATCGTGGCAGCCCGGATTGGGTTTGGCCGCGGAAAAATGGATTGGCGGGACTATGGGATTGAGAGCGCGCCGATTTCTGCAAATGCGCTCTTCTCCAGGATTGAGGTGATCACCTCACAGGGGATCTACGCTTACTTCTCTTCCGATCCCGACGCAGGCAAAGCCCTGGCGTCAAGTTCAACTGGCCTGGATCTTCGACTCAGAAACGGCCAGCAGGACTTAATTCGTATCTCCGGGTGGCCTGTCATGCACTGGCAGTTTCAAAACCCGGAAGGCACTCTGACGACAGACCTGACTGTTCAGATAAAGCAGATGACCGTGTGGCCCGACTTTGTGATGCCGAACAATACCTTTGCCGTCTCTGTCGGCTCGGCGGTTGTGAGCGGGAGTGTCTGCATCGAAGGGGAGACCCAGTTTGTTGTTGGAACTGTCGTGTTCGATCATCCACGGATTGTAGTGCAACCGAATGCCGTGGCACCGTTCGGATGGTATCTCTACGCACCGATCCAATTTTCAAACGGGATTCAGTTGGCTTGCTATTACTCGGAAGATGGATCCGGTCAACGAGACGACATCTACTCGGCCGGCATGCTGGTGTGGAAGGATGGAAATAGCCGCTGGCTGGCCGAGTGCCAGGTGTCAAATCTCAAGCTGGACAGCGATAGCCAGCCCGTGCAATGGGAAACGCAACTGAGGAGTGATGGGTGCTCGGCATCCTTCTCGGCGAAGATTCGGCAGTTGCCGCTTGTCCGCGGTTGGGGCGACGCGGACCCATCCAGAACGCAGGGCAAATACGTGGCCTATCCGTTGCTGATGGAAGTGGAGGGAGAAGGCGTGTTTGAAAGCCAGCAGGTGCGGCTAGAACAGGGAAGAGGTATTGCAGAGTTTCTGGTGCGCAAGGGATTTCAGCCGACGTATCCTTAAGGCGGAGGCGCCGAACTCGAAGTCGACGTGAAGCCGCCAATGGTTGCGACTCGGTGCAGCGGAAGTCCGGGTGAAAGCAACAACCAAGGGAATGGCAATCCTGATTCCCTTGAACCTTTAGAGGTAAAGGGCACTATGAGTGAGCGAACCAAGAATGATTCGCCCTGGGCCTACTGCCTCAGCTCAAAATTTCTTTAATCGGGCTTCCAAAATCGATCTCCAGCCGCTTCTGGCCGGGAACTTCGAGTTTGCGTGGATCGAGGCCGAGTTGATGCAAGACAGTTGCGTGAATGTCAGTCACATAATGCCGATCTTCGACGGCATGGAATCCCAGCTCGTCCGTAGTGCCGTGGGTGATCCCGCCCTTGATCCCGCCACCGGCCAGCCATGTGGAAAAGCCAAAGGGATGATGGTCGCGCCCGCCGTTTAATCCTTGGACTCCGGGCGTTCGTCCAAACTCGGTTGCCCAGACCACGATCGTCTCGTCGAGCAGGCCGCGTTGTTTCAGGTCTTTGATTAAGCCGGCGATCGGCTTGTCAACCTTCGCGCAGAGTTCCGTATGATTCTTGCGGAGTTCCGAGTGGGCATCCCAGGCGTTCTTCCCGCTTCCATGGAACACCTGAACGAAACGAACTCCGCGCTCCACCAGGCGTCTGGCTGCCAGGCACTGCTGGCCGAATTCCTCAGTCTCCTTCTGGTCAAGTCCGTAGAGCTTCTGCGTTGCGGGACTCTCGTCCGAGAACTTCATGAGTTCCGGAACCGCAGTTTGCATTCGGAAGGCCAGCTCATACGATTTTATGCGCGCCCGCATCGCCGGGTCGTCGGGATACTGAACGCTCGCGAGTTTGTTCAGGCGTTCCAGGAACTGGAATTCCCGGACTTGCTGTTCCGGAGCAATGTCCGAACCAGGCTTCGCATAAGGCAACGGGTTTTGCGGGTCGACCTCCAACTTGACTCCACTGTGTTCGGGGCCAAGATAGTTACCGCTCACCGTGGCGTTCCCGCCGCAGCACGGGCTGGGCATCTCACCCAGCACGACGAATTGAGGCAGATTCTCGTTCAGGCTTCCCAGGCCATAGTGAACCCATGAACCGATCGTAGGGAAGAATCCCTGAAAAACGTGACGGCCGGTATGAAACTGTAGTTGTGCGCCGTGATCGTTGTCGGTGGTCCAGGTGGAGCGGACGATCGCCAAGTCATCCACCACGTCGCCTACATGTGGAAACCAGTCACTGACCTCGATGCCGCTCTGACCGCGTTTCCGGTAACCAACCTGCAAAGGGTAAAGCTTCAACCAGACCTCATGCTGGCCGGCCACAAACTCCACCACATTCTTCTTGGTGTAGGGAGAATCAAGAACGCTGCGATACGGGGTTTCGTCGATGGACTTGCCGGCATACTTGTTCAGAGCGGGTTTCGGGTCGAACGATTCCAGGTGACTGACGCCGCCCAGCATGAACAGCCAGATGACACTTTTTGCCTTGGGCTGGAAATGGGGCGTGCCATTCGGTGGCCGCCAGGATGCGTGCTCATCTGCCTTCAAGATGCCATCGCGCTGCAGCATCGACCCGAGAACCAGCCCGGTGAATCCCATGCCACAGTCAGCCAGAAAGACCCGGCGATTCACGCGTCCGCAAGCGCTGGTTTGATGCTTTAGCAGTTTACCTTCGCTCATAATAGCTCCTTGGATGATCGTTCTCCGCCATGCAGGTCCTAAACCCCCCTGAAGTCCCCCCTTCTCCAAGGGGGGACAAACATATCTGTCGGAGAAGGTTGGAAAGAATTCTGGATTCTGGTGCTTTCCATCTCTATTTCGTCACTTTCGACTTTAACGCCTGAATTTCCTGAACTATTCCTCTAGTGTCGGCGATCCACTCAGTGCCATCTGATTTTTGAACTCGGGCGACAAAGCTCACGGACGTCGCAAACTGCTTGACCTCACCAGCTTCGGCCTTCCAAGGCCCAGACCTGGCGAATGAGAACCTATCGAGCAACAACGAATTGCCAGACTTTAAGGTGGTCTTTTGTGTGTGGGAAAGTGTTTTGAAGTGATCTCCGCGCGAATCAAGGAGCATGAAATGGACTTCTACTTCGGTAACTTCTGCCCAAGCGGTCGCGATTCCTCGCAACACGTAGGAGTAGTTTGCGCGCTCGGAGACCACTATTCCCGCATTCTCCAGCCGGATCGGTGACGACCGATCGTTCATCACAAACACTTCGGCGGTTGAGCCATTTCGGTCCAACCCGGGAAATCGGTCATGACGGGTCCCCCCTTTAGTTCCGTGACCTCAAACCTGTGATCGGAAAGTTGCAGGGGCAGAGAGCTAAGGGCCGTCAGGGTCAAAAGCAAAGATAGCCGAACCATAATCAAACTCCTTACTTGAAACCCTTACTGAGAAAATCGCAACGATCCGCAGTGTACCTATCGTATCGTCACAAAGTCATTGTGATTAAACAATACATGCACGAGGTTTTCTTTAGCCCGCAGCCTCGGCTCAGGCGACGGCGTCACCATCCCCGGGACAGCACTCTTGTCTCCTGCCGGCGGTTTTGCCACGGCGAGCAGTCGTTCCTCTTGTTGCAGGAAGGCCTGACTCTCAGCCGTCTCTGTCGGCGTGGGAGACCTCGCGAGAGTGTTTTCGAATGCGGCGCGAATGAAATCCCGCCCGTCCAAGGCAACTTTTGAGCTGGCGACGATCTTTCGGGCCAACAGCCGCGCCTGGCTGCGACTCAGACTGCTGTTCGCCAAGGCCAGGGCTTGTTGCGGAACAATGCTCTCTTCGCGTTTGTAACAATCCGTTGGGTCTGGAGCATTGAAGAGTTTGAGGAACGTGGCCTGGGAGTCCGGCGTGTGATGAAAATAGAGACTGCGCCGATAAATTTTCTCCACATGCGTATCCTCAATCTCGGGGCCTCCCATGGTAGTGTCGAGCTGGCCTGCTACACTGAGCAGACTATCGCGGACAATCTCGGACTCCATTCGCCGGGAATTCATGCGCCACAAGTAGAGATTTTCGGGATCGCGCACTCGGTTCTGAGAGTTTGCGTCCGGCGCGGACGATCGCATCCGGTAGGTGTTGCTGGTTACCATCAGACGGTGAATCGCCTTCATGCTCCAGTTCTTTTCCATCAACTCGGAAGCTAGCCAGTCGAGCAATTGCGGGTGGCTTGGAAGCTTGCCATTCAGTCCAAAGTTGACAACGGTTGGCACGATCGGCTTCCCGAAGTGGCGCATCCAAATGTGGTTGATGGCGACACGGGCTGTCAGTGGATTATCCCGGTTGACCATCCACCGGGCCAGAGCCAGTCTGCGACCCGTGCTCATCTTGGGATACTGCTCCGCGATCGGCGTGAACTCTTTGCTCGGTTGGGCCAGAGCCGCCTGGGCGGATTCGACATCCTTGCGCGCGGCCGCGATCTTACGGTCGCGTTCCTTTTCGGCTTTTTCGTTTTCAGGCTTGGGGGACGAAAGCACCTCGGTCAACTTCTGCTGCGCCTTGAACAACTCTTCTTCGGCTTTCACCAACTGATACTGGCGTTCAGCCTGCAATGCCAGTTTTGCCAGGCTTTCAGCCTGAGGATCGGGCGGGTCGGACAGTCTGGCTCGGTCTGCACCAATGCGTGCTTCAACCGCTGGATAATAAGCGCGCGCAGAAGCCAACTGTCTTTCTGCCATGGCAACGGCCGTTTCGGCCTTCCGCAGGGCGAGGGCAGGTTCCTCCTCGGGCAGCTGATCGATCCACTTCTGGATTAAAGCGATTTGCGCCTCAGGAAGCGGGGCGCTGCCAAACGGCATTTGGGGCTTCTTCTTGCCCTGGAGGTAAAGAATCAGAGGACTCTCACTGCCACGGCGAGCAATCACGGCTGGGCCACTTAGCCTCCCTCCTTCTTGAGCCGACTCGAGGGTGTCGAGCGCCAAACCGCTCTTGGCGTTGGTCGACTTATGGCAGCCGAGGCAATTCTTTTCGAAGATAGGTTTGATCTGTTTGGCGAAGTCGATCTCCGTCGCATTTTCTCCTCCGGCGGCTGCGACCGGCGCTGCCGCGCTGATCGCGACCGGAGCAGTGGCAGGCTGTGACGTCAAACGACGGTGCGCTGCATCCCGCGCGGCCTGGGCCTTGACGAGGCCTGCTTCCGCCTTGCTGATGCTTTCCTTGGCCTGGCTCAATGCATCTTCTTGAACGTAGCTTCGAAGTGCGGGTAAGGCTGCCTCCCGAGGCAGACTCACTGGCTGAATTCGTACCGGGACATTCCCCAAAGCTTCGGGAACCGCTGGCGCCAGAGGGTGTTCTTTGTCGGGGCTCTTATCGTCACCGCGGATGAAACGATAGGTTTCGGCGTAGATAGCCGTGACGTAGGGTTCCTTGTTCGTGGCTTCCCTGGGTTCGGCATCGTAGGTGCGGGGAATCCCGCGTTTCTTTACGTCCGGCTCCCCAGGCACTCTTTCCAGGCGCACATCGTAAGGTTCAAAGAAGGCGCGGAACTTGTAGTATTCTTCCTGTGCGATGGGGTCATACTTGTGGTCGTGACAACGGGCGCATTTCAGCGTGATCCCCAGAAAGCCAGCCGCAACGTGCTCGACAGCGTCCTGCATCCAGACGTTTCGGTTGAAAATGTACCAGGGGCGAGCCAGGTAGCCTGTAGCGCGGAGGGTATTCAAATCCAGAGGTGCCAGTTCGTCACCAGCGAGCATCTCGCTCACCATCCGGTCGTAGCCTTTGTCTTGATTGAGCGATTCGATGATCCAATCCCGCCACTGCCAGATATGCGGCTGGCTGTTTCGGACCTGATTCCCGAATCCGTACCAGTCGCTGTAGCGCCAGATGTCCATCCAGTGCCGGCCCCATCGCTCTCCATAGCGCGGGCTGTCCAGCAGTCGGTCGACAACCTGTTCGTAGGCATTGGGTGAAGTGTCGGCCCGGAAGGCTGCAATCTCTGCAGGCGTCGGCGGCAGTCCAATCAGGTCCAGATACACTCGGCGCAACAGGACATTCTTCTCTGCGGGTTCCACAGGGGCGAGTTTCTCTTCCTGATGCATGGCCGCGACAAATGCGTCAATGGGATTGCGGACCCAGGCCTGATTAGGGACTTTGGGAAGCGTCGGTCGCTTCACTGGTTGGAACGCCCAATGCTTGCTGCCGGGATGAAGGGACGAGATCTGCTCGGCCGCTTTAGTCAATTCCAAAGGACGATCGTAAGGAGAGCCCGCATTCACCCACGACGCGATCTGGGCAATGTCTGCCTCCGGAAGTTTCGCCATCTTGTAGGGCATGCCGGGTTCATGCTGATGCCGGATCTTCTTCACCAGCAGACTGTCGTCTGCTTTTCCGGGAACCACAACAGCGCCGTTGTCGCTTCCGCGAAGCAGGGATTCACGGGACTGAAGGTTCAGCCCTGCTTGCTTGAATTTCCCGCCGTGGCACGTGAAACACTGGGCCTGCAACACGGGTCGAACGTGTTCTGCGAACTGTCGCTCTGCTGCGCTCGCTGCACTGGCAGCGCCAGGCGTAGCAGCCACAGCTGCGGTTTCAGCCTTGGCTTGCGAGGCGGGAACCTGCGCACCCAGATTGATCCATAATTCCACGAGCGCGATGGCTTCCTTGGAGAGCTTCGGAGCCTTGAAAGGCATGGCCGGCTCCAGCTCATGAGTCATGAGTTGGTAGAGCAAGCTCGTCTTGGCGTTACCGGGCGTGATGGCGGCACCGCGAGTCCCTCCTCGCAGCAAGGCTGTGGGACTGGACAGGTCGAACCCTCCCTGCTTGGATTCGGCGGAGTGGCACGCCTGGCAATGCTCCTCGAAGAGCGGTTGGACATGCCGGCTATAGAGCTGACTGGAAACTTCTTCCGAAGGCGGTGACTGGGGTTTTGAGTTGACCTCGGCCCGAGGCAACAAAACAGGCGCGTGCCAGATGGTCAAAAAACTAAGTGCAAGTGCAAGAGGCCCGCGAAGGTTCATCACCACGCTCCTGCCGAAACGCCCTGTGTCCTTCCGGTTTAGATCTGGTCGCGGATCGCGAGGCGGCTCGGCCCATTGAAAAGCTTGATACCACGTTACAATCCGGCACTGTCCTGGTCAAAGGGTTTTTCAAGAACATCCATCATAATGGACATAATTTTGGAGTCCCCTCTGAGCGAAAAACGAGAATCGACACAGGCTGTCGTGGCGGGCGCCAGTCATTTGAGCGGTAACGGTTATTGGCGCCGCCGCCATGGGGCTGACGAGTTCGCTGCGCCCGGAAGTCCGCTTGACTTTTCTCCATCGCTAACGGATAAGAGCAAAGCGGACCAGTTGTCGTCCAATATATTGGACGAATAGCTATGTGAGCTTGCGAGAATTCTTTCTCCCCCTTGCGAAGCGCTCAAGGGGGAGACCATGTTGTTTCCTCTGCCTCTCAATGAACAGGGAAACGGGGAGACTCCAGAGATAAGCGCGTGCAAGCCAGTGTCCGACATCCATTAATAACAGAAAGGTCCTTATGAAAATCAAAGATGTGGAAGCGATCGTTCTCAAGTCTTCTCAAGCCTACGCTGCGCCTACGGGTGCGGAAGAATCCCATGGCATTGGCTACATGCTGGTCATCAAAGTCACGACCGACAACGGCCTGGTTGGCTATTCCGATGTCGAAACTCAGCCGCACGTCGCGAAGGCTGCCATCGATGCGCCTGCTGGCGGGGCTGGCATGATCGACGGTCTTCGTCAGGCGCTCATCGGCGAGGATCCGTTAGAGGTCGAACGGCTCTGGTACAAGATGTACAAATGCAGTGTCTATTACGGGCGGCGTGGCGCTGCGATTCAGGCGCTTTCCGGAGTGGACAATTGTCTTTGGAGCATCATCGGGCAGGCGGTGAAGCAGCCGATCTACAAACTGCTCGGCGCGCACCGCCGCAGCAAGGTTCGGGCGTATGCCAGTACCTTGTTTCGGCCGACACCGGAAGCCATGGCGGAGGCCTGCCGTGGTTACATCGAGCAGGGATTCACGGCCGTCAAATTTGGCTGGGGCATTTTCGGAGAGGATCCGAAGTTGGATGTTGAGTTGGTAAGGGCCGCTCGGGAAGCCCTCGGCCCCGACCGGGAGCTGCTGATCGATCCCGGTTGGCGTGTGGAGCGCACCGCCGAGGAATCGATTCGCATGGTGCGGTCCATTGAACCCTTCCGTCCATTTTTTGTCGAAGACTGCATGCCGCCTGAAGACTATGACGGCTACGCCAAGCTATCTGACGCCGTCGCAACTCCCATTGCCGCGGGAGAGCAGGAGGGAACTCACTGGGGATTTCGCCACCTAATCGAGCGCGGTCGCATCGACATTGTCCAGCCCGATCTTACCCGATGCGGCGGACTTACCACAGCACGGCGGATCGCGCACATGGTGGAAGACTACAATCTCGGTCTCATTCCTCACGCGTGGAGTTCCGACATCCTCACCGCGACCACGCTGCAGTTTCTCGCCTACATCAAGAAGGCATACTTCGTAGAGTTCAATGTCAGCACCGGAGAAATCAGCCGCCAGCTCGCGAAGGATCCCATCACCATGAAAGACGGTTATGTCGAGATTCCCGACCTTCCCGGCACAGGTGTTGAAGTGGACGAAACAGTCCTGGAGAAGTATCGGGTGCAGTGAAGGTGCAGGGTGCGACTAGGTGCGAGTGTGGGCGCTGGCCTCCGAGCCGCAAAATCGAGTGGGTCGATCTCTCAAGTTGGTTCGGTTCGGCTACTCTGCCGAATGCGTCGGGACCTTCTTCCTGCGGCCCGTCGAGCCGCGGTCTGTGCCGGAGAATGGCAGTTCCCCTGTCTGAGTTTCTGCGCCCCTTCAGGCTTCAGGCGTTCCGGACTACCACCCTGGGTTTCTCACTGGGCGCCAGAAACTCCGTCCGCTCAGTCCTGGGCTGAATTCCTGCGGCCGCAGTGCCGTTCTCTCTATTTCTATCTCAACGAAGTCGCCAAGCGTCAGACCGCGAACTACCTCACCGTTTCGCGCCGCCGAGATATTGCCTGGTGGCCCTTGCCCCTCCCAAGGGGATTTGCCGGCCATTTTTTCTTGCCTCATACCGCGCATCCCAGTGGCTCTGGGTACTCCTCATGAAATTCACAATAAACGGTTCAGCATCGTGGACGGGGACAATTCGTTCTTGACTGTGCCTTTCTGAAGCCGGATATTTCCCAGCCACGAGGGCTTGCTTTCCTGAATACACTTGGAGGACTGCACACTGAGCTTACCTGTGTCCACATCGACGACTCCCACCATCACCCCGGGGCGTGCCTGGGGCTTGGTGGCATTCATGTGGGTCGCTTATTTTTTGAACTACAGCGACCGCCAGGTTGTCTTCTCCATTTTCCCCATTCTCAAAACGGAACTGGGGTTTACCGATACGCAACTCGGACTCACTGGTTCTGTCTTCCTTTGGGTCTACGCGTTCTGCTCCCCCATTGCTGGCCAAGTGGGAGATCGCTTTTCCAAGCGGGTCCTCGTGGTGATGAGCCTCGTCCTGTGGAGCGGCGTGACTGCATTCACCGGATTCTCAATTTCTGCCCTGATGCTGCTGGCATGCCGGGCACTCATCGGCATCACGGAGTCTTTGTTCATCCCGCCGGCTTTGGCCTTGACCGCCAATGCTCATGGTCCCAAGACTCGATCGAGAGCCATCGCCGTGTTCGACACTGCCCAATTGGCCGGCGTGGTGATGGGAGGTTGGTTTGGCGGGTTCATGGCTCAGCAGGGACACTGGCGGTACGCGTTCTTCTCTCTGGGCATCGTGGGAATTCTGTTTGCGCTTCCTTATTTTCTGTTCTTGAAAGGAACAAGTGAGGACGCGGCGGTAGAGACCAGGAAGTCTGGTGGCGGTCTGGCGATTGCCACGTTGATCAAGATTCCCAGCTACCGGTTCCTGTGCCTGGTGTTTCCCGCGTTCACCTTCGTGTTGTGGCTGTTGTATACCTGGCTGCCCAATTTCCTCTACGAAAAATTCTCGTTGACTTTGGCAGAGGCCGGGTTCACAGCGACGGTCTATTTGCAGGCGGCGACTCTCGTAGGTTTGCTGGCCGGTGGCGTCGGCGCCGATTGGCTGTACAGCCACACGAAAGCGGCGCGTTCCTGGCTGGTTTGCCTCGGCATGCTGCTGGCAGCGCCTTGCGTCCATCTGATCGGGAACACCGACTCTCTGTTGTTCACCAAAGTTGCCGCGATTGGCTTCGGACTGGGTAGCGGCCTCTTCATTGCCAACCTCATGGTTTCCTCGTTCGAGGTGGTTCCGGCCGACACGCGCGCCTCGGCGGCCGGATGCCTGAATCTGATCGGAGCCGCTGTTTCCGGATTCGCGGCCTTGCTGGGCGGAATGTGGAAGGGAAGCATCGGTATTCCCAAGCTGATGACCCACGCCTCACTTACCTGTATGGTGACCGCGGTGGTCTTGGCTGTCGGTATTCAGATCTATTTTCAAAGGGACTATGATCGCGTTCATTAGGCCGTCTTGGGACCACGAAATGAGCCGCCTGTTAGAAAGGGAGAACCTGGCATCCGTCTGCGGGGGACCGCCGAGCCTGAAAGTGTCAAGCGATTTCCCTCTTGGGAGGGGGCGAGGGCCGTCAGGCCCTGGGGTGAGTTGTAGATTCGAGAACGGACCCACCCCGGTGCCGCGCGACTGTCGTCGCTCTGCGCCACCCCTCCAAGGAGGGGGTTTTCACGAGGAGTGATCGATGCCCGCACCACCGCGAAAGATTCGCTTGAGTTTTCCAGCAACGGGCGAAAGTGCCGTTGCGCAGCTGCTGGACGAGGGCTGGTCATATCGATCGGGTGACCCTGCATTCGCACGCACTGTTGCAAGAAGACTGGGGAAAAGGAACTCTGCTGGTGCGCATGCGAGTGGATATCGTAAATCACCTGGCACCTCCGCCAAACGGCTCAAGCGACTCGGTACTTCTCAACGGCGATCAGAACTCGTGCCGAACCTAGTCCACAGTCATTCGCTCCCAAATTGCCTGCGCCTCTCCGGTAGGAGCCGAAGTCTCCTCTCCAATAACGTAGATCCAGTCACCTTGCTGAACCGGCCCCTCAAAAACCAGCATTAACACATGACCCCGGTGTGGCGCGCGAACCTCAAAGGCAGGCAGGTCAAAACGCTCGAAGTTGTGGAGGCGTCCAAGCAACTGGCCTTCCGCCACAGGTTCGCCAACATCTAAAACAGGTTCAAAGATACCCGAAAGCGGGGCGGGAACATACTCCTCTGCCGAAGCGGCTCGAATCATGATGGGAGGCCCCTTGCGTGTTGGATCGACGCGCCTGGGTTGTCCAGCCAGGTTGTCGTTGTAGCGCAAGACGTTCAGAATTCCTTCGAAGGCGTGACGAAGGCCTGGCAAGTAGACCGATTTGCAGTACCCGAACTCTCCTGCAATGGTGACCTTGCCCAAAGATGACGCATGGCCAGTGAGGGTGCCAAGTTGCAAAGAGGCGTTCCCGACACCGACAAATGGTGCGTCGAAAAGAAACACATGGTTGACCGTCTCCTTCCAGAGCGAGGCGTCGGCACTCTCCAGAACAGAGGGCAGGACCGGGAAACGCAGCTTCGTTCCACCGGCGTGAACATCGACCACGACGCTGACCTTCGGGAAGATGTAAGTAGAAACGAAATGAGCAATCCGGTAGGTGATCGTGCCATCCGGTTTGCCTGGAAAGGCCCGGTTCATGTTGCCGCGATCGAGTGGCGATTCTCGCATGACGGCAGCACAGGCAGGCGGATTCAGTCTGGGCATGAGGAGGACGCGCCCCGACATCACACTTGGGTCGAGTTCGTGAGCCAACTTCAACGCTGCAACCTGTCCCTCAAATTCGTTACCATGCGTTCCGCCGAAAATTGCCACCCCGCAGCCAGGCCCTTTCTGTCCATTGATGACAATCAGCGGGACCAGGATACTGGCCCAGTCGCCATCGTGAATGAAAGACAAGTGGTAGAAAGACTTCCCTGGCCTTTCAAAGTCGAGCTTGTCGAAGTCGAAAATCGTTTCGATGTTCAAGGGCCTTTCCTATATATTGAATCTGATTTCTAAGTGAGGAAATCCTTAGAGGGGTATTCTAGTTGAGTCCAACGCAGCAGTAGCGTGCCTGGCATCGCGTTGGTGCGATCCGAAGTCAATAAGTCAATCGAGACGCTAACAAAGGCTGATTCGAGCTGTCAAGCTGCACACAACAGGATGTACTGAACGAGACGGGGCTTCATATTGTGGAAATTTATTTTCCTCATACGCGGGACGATTGATTTCTGAATTGGTGAGGAGCGAAAAGGAAGAAAAGGATGAGGGAACGATTTAGAGCAGGAGTGGCCCGTTGTGATATCACACCCCCCGTTGGCATAGCGCATGGGACCTGGAGTGCCCAGGTCCATGAGCGTGCCGAAGGCATCGATCTCCCGCTATGGTGCACCGCCTTGGCGGTGTCGGATGGTGTCAACGAAGTGATCGTTGCTGAATGGGATCTCGTCTGTCCTCCCGACGGGGAGTGGCTTGTCCAAGCGCGGAAGCGTATCACAGAGTTAACAGGAGTTTCGGGAAACCACGTGCGTATATCAGCATCACACACGCACTCCGGACCTAGCATCGAACCTCCCTGGTTTGAAGCGGGCGCGGAGATGATCGACCCCTATGTCAGGAGCCTGACCGATCGTCTTGCCGGAACCTGCTTGGAAGCACACCGTAAGCTAGCTCCGGCCTTTCTTGGCTGGGGTAAGGGAGACTGCGCAGTCAACACGAATCGGCGGCTTCCCTGGCAACCCAAGAGGCCAATACTGGCGCCGAATCCGGCTGGGTTTGCGGATCATGAAGTCGGTGTGATTCGGATTGACGACGAGAAAGGATCTCCGATTGCCGTCGTCGTAAACTATGCTGCGCATCCGACGATCCTGGCGTGGGACAATCGACTCGTGTCGCCAGACTATCCAGGCACACTCCGTAGAACGGTTGAAGATCTCACAGGCGCGACCTGTTTGTTCCTCCAAGGCGCTGCAGGCAACCAGAACACGATCTGCGACTATTCGAACAAGGTTCAAGACAGCCGATGGGTAGGCCGCCGGATCGGACTGGAAGCCGCGCGAGTTGCGGATCGAGTTGAAACGCGACCGAGTCGCCTCGAGGTTGTTAGAACCGTGGAGTCCTCGTGGACGATGGGGGTTGCGGACAGCATTCTAATGGAGGGTCCCGAGATACCTGTGAAATGCGTCGGGCATCAGGTCGACTTACCGGTCTGGAAACGCGGGCCCGTTCGCGACGAGGAGGTGGCTGAAGTCAAACGTTTCAGAATACGACTCGCTGAACTTCGCGAGCAGAAGGCTCCCGCCCAAGAGATACGAGAAGCCAACCGTTTGGTTCGAAGAGCCTCTATGGACCTGATGCTGGCACGGAAGCGCGCCGAGACTGATTGCATTCCACTGGAATTCCAAGCGATCCGCATCGGGCCGGTTGCGTTGGTGGCCATGCCTGTTGAGCCGTTCGCCGAGATCGGGGTTGAAATCAAATCGCGATCCCCGTTTCAAGCCACCTTCGTTTCTGGCTACAGCAATGGAGTCGAACTTTACCTCCCGGTCGCCGGTGCTTATGAAGAAGGCGGATACGAGGTGTGGATGACGCCATTCTCCCCAGAAGCTGCTGGTATCGCTGTAACGGAGAGTTTGAAGCTGCTCGCTCAACTCACTGGTTAGCAGTGAGGCCCCTCTTCTGCAAGCAAGACGGAGTCCTCAGGAAAGCAGCAATCGGACTCACGCTGCTGCCGTCATCGGCTCACAGACAAACTGCCGGACGAATCTCCACCAATCTCATCCCTGCAGGTAGTAGCCGCGGTAGCGTCGCCTGCTCCGCCCGGCTAGGCGCGATTGCCTCCATAGGCCGCGTGAAAACAATTCCCCTTTCTCAAAGCGGGATAGCTTGAACTTCTTGAGGTCTACCGTTCGACATTCACCCTCCACAATCTCTTCTGCCATAACCTTACCGATTGTGGGACCAATCCTGAAGCCGTAACCGTTGAATGGCTCCTACTTCTGCACGGACCAGGAGGTCGAAGTCCCCCAGAGGGCGCTCGATGGGTGCCCGTTCCTCACAGTGAACATCGTATGGGGCGGAACCGTGACCTGCTTAGGCATCAGGCTCTCCAATTCCGGGCTGTTGGGTTACGGGGGTAAGTTCACGATCGATGGATCGACACCGTCATGGGACGAATCCTTTAAGCGAATAGGGGACCGCGATTGATCTTCGTCGATTCCAGTTTGAGTCGCCGAACGTCTGACCCCAGCAATCTCAACCTCCCAATACCTCACGAAAAACACGTAACCAGTTGCCGCCGAGAATGCCACGCAGTTCCGCATCGGTGAAGCCAAGGTCAATCAGCGCGCTGGTCAAGTTCGGCAGTCCACGAATGTCTTCCAAGCCATGCGGTGGAAAGCCACCATCAAAATCCGATCCAAGTCCGACATGCTCCACTCCACAAAGCGATGCCGCATGGGCAATGAAGCGAGCCAGTGCGGTTGCGTCGGCAGTATCGTCATCCAGCTCGCGATTCGCTGAGAAGAAGATGCCGAGGACGCCACCCTGCGCTGCCAGTGCCTTCATTTGCTCGTCGCTGAGGTAGCGGCTGGGAACGTGAGTGTGAAAATCCTTCACCAGCGCGCGGCAGGAGGTATGAGAGCAGATGACCGTCGCAGTGGAGGTTTCCAGCGTATCCCAGAAAGTCCGCTCGGTTGCATGCGCCACATCCACCAACATGTGCAACTGATTCATTTCGGACACGACCTGCCGTCCGAAGTTGCTCAAGCCAGCTCCTGTGTCCTCCCAGTTGCCCTCGGCTATAGCGTTGCGGTACATCCAGGTGAGACCCATGCTGCGCACACCCAACTGATGATACACATGCAACAGATCTAGGTCACCTTCAATGCCCTCCCCACCCTCAATCGTCAGCAGTACTGCCACCTTGCGCTCGCGATGGGCACGTTCGATGTCTGCCGCTGTTGTGGCGAGCAGCGCCATGCTAGGTGCGGCAACCAGATCCAGCTCCAAGTGACGGTAAGCCTTTAGAATTGATTTGATATATGTTCCGTCTTTCCGCCACGGCACGAGCAGGTTGGTCATCTGTCCTGTCTGCCCAGCCTCCAAAGCGCGCGGAAAGTCCCAATGACCAGACTCGCCTCTCTGCCAAAGCCTCCGTGGTTTGGCAGGGCGATGTCTCAGCGGGTTATATCGCGGGTCGCCTTGTAGAACCGCTTGGAGGCTATCATTGTGGCAATCGATCACCGGCACTTGCCGGTGTAGCTGCATGACGTGTTCTAGTCGTTCTGGTGATAGTGCCACGATGTCCTCAAAAGTTGATGAATCACGGGAGTCAGCATCCCCCTGCCGTCGTCGCCGACAAGAACCCGGACACGCCCCAGCGTAGGAAGTATATATCTCAGGATCGATCCCAGTGCGGATAAGGTTCGGCAGATAGGTAAAGACGAGATCGTGTCATCCACAGGAGAGCCTCGTAAGATCAACAGCATCACACCCAAGGCCGGCGGCAGTACCAATGGAGATCCGCTCTCTTTAGCGTTTGTCAGGCCCATTGTGGAAAGAACGCCTTCCAGTTTTCGTAGATGATCAGATCCTGGATTTCCTTGGAAATCTGCGGCAGATGTGTCCCTTCCACGATCTTGTTGATGTTGCGCAGACCTGTAATGACGTTATCGATGGTAGCAGAGGGAAAATCTGATGCCACGAGGATCTTGTGTTCAACTCCGTATTCAACCGCCGTAACCATCGCTTGCCAGTAGCGCCAGGGGCGGTAGTGCACTGCGCTGATATCCGTGTACACATTGGGGCACTTGCGGATGAGGACCACCATATCCTCCTCCCATGGGTGACCCAGGTGAGCGATGATCATTTTCAAATCCGGAAAGTCCATTGCAATATCTTCAAGTTGAAGGGGCAATCCCCAGTTTAGCTTGGCGCGGCTAGGGAACGTAGTTCCCTGATGCCACATGATGGGAAGGCCCAGTTGCTGGCATTTCTTGAACAGAGGCCAATGTTTCCGGTCCTGTGGATCGAAGTGCTGGTAAACGGGACCGAGTTTCAGGCCCTTTAGACCTAAGCTCTTAATACAGTGCTCGAATTGCTCGACACAGTCTGGCTCATTCGGGTCAACAGACGCCCAACCTTCCAGCTTCTCGGGATGTTGCTTGACATAGTCCGCAACGACTTCATTCGGTACCCAAATGTCGACCGCCTTTGCCTGCAGGCCAAAGACAATCACCTTGTCTGCCGTTCCCGCCGCCTTCCAGTGGTCCTCAGGCTTGGCATCATAGGAGTGCTTGTCCAATCTTGCTTTGTACGCCTCCCCACCCGAGCGTTTGAGTTTGACTAACTTGGAGGCTAGGGCTTCCTCAGCGGTGCGTTCACCGATATGGTCTGGATACCAGATGACGTGCGAATGACAATCGACGATCATATTGAGTTCTCCTGAAGTTCAAAGCCTGAGTGCAATCATCCGGCAAAGTACGTTCGTGGTTCAGCGCGATTTCGGGCGGATTATACATGCGTGAAAATCGATATGCGATCGTTTTCTTGGATTTTAAAGATATCGACGAAATACTGAAATCGACGAATTCCCTTCGGTAAGATTCAACACCCCGACCAATCGCTGCCCGTGATCATCCCATGAGGACCTTCTAAGGCGACGAATGCCCTCTGACCGGTGTCACTGGGGCATTCGACCGCCTAAAACGGGTGATTTGGCCTAATGGCTGAACCCATCCCAACCGGTCTACGCCAACTTTTCAGCCATCCGACCGGAAAGAACTTTGGTCGGGCGCGTGCTTTCTCATTGCTAATTTCCCAATGTGTGGCTGGAGACCCAGCGGAACGGAGGCGTTATGATTCTAAGAGCAATTCAGGTTGCCAAAAGCGGTGCTATTGCTGGAGCGCTTCTCTACCTTGGTTTCATTCTCTTCTCGGCTCAGGTCATCGTGGCTCAGAACAAATCTGCTGTAGAAAAGGGCAGCAAGCTCTTCAAACAGCACTGCGCAGCGTGTCACGGTATCGACGCCAAGGGAAACGGCCCAGCCGCCAAGACACTGAAAGTCGCACCACCAGACCTGACCACCATTCAGTCACCAGGTCAAAAGTTTCCGACGATCGAGGTCACCAATGCCATTTCTGGAGAGAAAGTAGTCGGTCCCCACGGTACGAGAGAAATGCCCATCTGGGGCAAAGTCTTTCGGCAACCGCTCAGCGAACCCTTCGGACAGATTGACATCAATTGTTTGACCAAATATATCGAGGAGATCCAGAAAAACAAACAGGAACCCTCCAAGAAATGATTCTCTGTGAGAGACTTTGGTCATGATTTTCGTTGCGGCCCCTGCCGGAGAAGAGGTCCGGCTTGTTCGGAATCACCGCGCAGCGTCACTTTGAAGATAGCTGAAAAGATCACGTCGCTGATGAGGACTTAGGTCATTCAGAATCTTCTCGGGCATCGGGGAAAGCGAGGATTCCTTCAGGAGGACGACATCATCACGGGCGACAGTCGTTCGCTCATTTTCATCTTGGATAGTCAGAGTCGTTGGTGTTTGTTCAACGAGTAGACCCGTCAGTATTCGGCCATTGTGCGTCCGGACAATATAACTCGTATATTCCTTCCGTACTGTGGAGCTAGGATCGACAATGTTTGTGAGCAAGAACTGAGTGTCTTTGCGATCGACGTATGTCAGATCTGGACCAATCTCCCTTCCTTTGCCAAAGAGACGGTGACATTTGCCGCAATGTTTGTCGAAGAGAACTCGTCCCTCATCTGGATTCCCTCTGGCAGCCCGTAGGTCATTGTTGAATCTACGAACCTCAGCCAGTTTTTCCTCTGGCGTGCCGGCGTGCACGTTTCCCCAAAGCCCTCTGACCAAGGCATTGACCTCTTCGTCTTGCAAAAGCGCAAGACGTCTTACTTCTTCGATCGGTACTTCTTTTGCCTGATATTTCCCTTGTTTCATTTCTCTCAGGAACGGCAAAGCCCAAACGCTGCGACTGAACAACAGGCTCCTCGCTTTCGCCTGCAGAGATTCCGTCATTCTTGCGTACCTCGCCAAGACTTCTTTGCCGATCTGGTCTCCCGTGAACCGGAGCATCGCTTCGATGACCGCAACTTGAAGGGGCTCTGGTTCCCTGTCGTCGACCAGGTTAAGGAGTTCCGAGGCACACCTATCGTATCCAGATTCACCAATGATTCTGAGCATGGAGAGCCGGATATCTTCGGGAACTCTGGAATCTCTGACCAAATTCACGGCCCGCTGCAAGGCGGTTCGATCCCCAAACGCCGCAAGCACGCGAATCAGAGCCTCATCCGTCGTATCGTGTTTCCAAAAACGGCCGAGCTGCTTCCTCAGATCTTCGGGTACCTTCTTCAGTTGACGCCCTTGCAAACCTTGCCCCAAAGCTGAAAGCATTGTCTGTCGTTCCTCTGATCTGTTCGTGACAGCCAACAATCGAGCACAAGCTGCAAAGCCGGTTTCATTGGCTTCTGAGGCATAGCGTTGCATGAGACGTGGGAGCACGGTCTCTCGACACAAGGCAATTTCCCAAATTTTGGGAGACGCAAAGAGCTTCAGCACTGTCTCGCGATTCGAAATTGCCTTGTCCTCAACAACCCACCACAACAAAAGCGGAATGTGGGGGTCCTTCCTGTCTTCTTCATGCAACAGTAATTGATGGGAGATTGGCAAGGCATGCCTTCCAGGAAGTCTCTTGGAAGTCGAAGCCAGCTGACTTCGGACCCTGGCGCTCGGATCTGAGTGAGCTAGAAGCGTGAGCTGCTTTGACAAGGATTCAGAGATTTTTCCCGCGTCGCCCAGAAGCCGGATCGTCCAAAGACGAACGTCCTCACTCGGGTGGGCCAAGAGTTCTGCGGCCAAGGAATCGTCGACTCCCTCTATGCCGTGCAAAGCCCATAGAGCCTGAAGGGCGAGAGAACCGTTTCCGTGATTCAAAACCATTCGACGAAGACTAGCGACCACCGTCCTATCGCGGCGCTCTGCCAGAATGCGTCGGGCGCGGCGAACAAACCAATCATTGGAATGGGCCAGCATCGAGACCAGTTCCTCACTCGAACTGGCTCTAAGGTCCGACGACCCGATGTTCCGCATTTCTTGAACCGAAATCCTGTAGATACGGCCGTTGCTGCGGTCCCACTCAGCATCCGGATCCGGGTGAGCTGTTCTCTTATCATGCCAGTCAGCAACGTAAACGGAACCCTCTGGCCCCATCGTCAGATCGGACGGCGCGAACCAATTGTCGTTGGCTTCCAACAACTCTCCGGCATGGCTGGAACTGAAGGAGGATCCGCTGGGTGTGACATGATGCCAGTAGACCGCATGAGATAGAAGGTTGGCGGCGATATATTTGCCTCGAAAACCGTTGGGGAAAGAGTCCCCTTGATAGACAATGCCTCCCACCGTGACGTGCCGACCATGAAAGTTCTCATAGGGAACATGCTGGAAGAAACCAAACGTGTATGGGTTTTGGAGGGGACCATGTTTACCGAAATTCTTCCAGTAGTAGCCGCCTTGAACGCCGTGGATCATCGTATAGCCGCCTACATTGGTACTCGCAAACAGGTTGCCGTGGGCGTCGAAATCGAGTCCCCAGGTGTTACCACCCCCTTCACAAAAGAGCTCAAACTTTCTTGTGAGCGGATGGTAACGCCAGACACCCTGTTGGAAAGTAATCCCATCGATGTGGGCGGTGACTGTGCTTCCTTGTGTCCCGTAGAGCCAGCCGTCAGGGCCCCAAGTCAACGAATTGGCCACGGAATGTGCATCCTCCATACCAAATCCAGAAAGTAGAACCTGCGGATTTGAATCCGGAACATCATCCTGGTTCTGGTCGGGATAGAAGAGCAGATAGGGAGCCTGTAGGACAAAGACACCACCGTAACCGAAGGCCAGGCCCGAGGCAAGACTAAGGCCGGTGATGAAATCTTTTGCTTTGTCGGCCCGTCCGTCGCCATTGCTGTCTTCAAGGATGGTGATTCGGTCGGCTCCCTTTGGCCCGAACGGTGGCGGCTTTGGAACCTGATCGTAAAGGGTTCTCGAGTAACGATCCACTTTGACTCGGTTGAGGCCTGCTGGGTTTGGATACTGGATGTACTGAATCACCCACAGTCGTCCCCGATCATCGAATTCGATAGCAACCGGTTGTGTAATCATTTGTTCGGTGGCGAAAGGTGTAACGACAAAACCATCGGCCACCTTCATTCGTCTCACTGCCTCTTCAGCAGAATAGGCCTTGTTCCGCTTCAAGTCGTCCTCAGGACTTGATACCTTCCTTGGATCTGAACAACTCATCGCCAAACTCATGAGGCCTGCCCAAATCGCGAGCCTGCAATAGTTAGAGTAACCGCGTCGCATCGTGCTTCTCGAGTGGGTGGCTGAACTGCGCGTCACAGAGACTTGTACGGACCCGTCTTCGCTCACCTTTCCGTCTTGCCGACACCTGCACTTGCGATTGTTTTCAGATCGACAATGGCAGCACGCTGACCCGCGTCTCGCACCAAACGGCAAATGAGATCAATCGTCTCAAATTGTGGATCGACAACTCCCAAACATGACGGGTGCGACAAGAAGTCGAACACGGCTCGGTGTTCAATAGACCATCGCACCGCTTCTCGAATCGCATCGAGGAAAAACGGGAGCCTCCAGCGGCCGTTCCTAAACGCATTGATATCACTGATGGGGCTCATCGGAATCTCAACCAGACCGCTCGGATAGACAAAGGGTTGGGACAATTCTTGAGCCTTCACAATGCCCTCAATCACTTCTCGGGAGGGCTCCTGACCCGCTGGGCTCATGGGGTGCGACGGATACTGGCTACTGACCCAATCAAAACCCAATGAAAGCAACAGGCGTTGCAGGTCAGAACGGTCGCTGATCCCATTTGGAAACCCACCTGGGGTCCGGAATCCAACCGGAGAGATCCCTAGCCGAGTCTTGAGCGCCAGGTTCGTCAACCTTATGTTGTCGGCGATGACCTCCCGAACTTCCTTCCCCTGAATCAGCCAAGGGGCTCTTCGGAAACGAAACTGGATGTCTTCCGGTCTTGTTGCCTTAACGTTGACATGATCGTAAGTGTGATTGCCCACGGAATGCCCAGCTTGAACAATTTCGCGCAACCAGTTGATATCCTCTTGCTCGAACACACGCCCCACTGCAAAGAGATGGGCCACTCCGCCATTCTCCTTGATGCGCCGCGACGCTCCCAACGCGTACCTTTTGCTGTCTTCATCCAAGTCGCCCTTTTGGTAATCCCAGTGAGTTTGCTCCCAGGTCGGGAAATTCCTGCTCATCTCCAAATCGAGTGTAATCGCGACGAGAGCTCGGTCCTGTCTGCGTGGTGTGACTTGCGACTGCGAACTCAATGCTCGGTCAGGTGTGTAACTGGAGGCGGCCGCACTCAAAACTCCTCCCAGAAAATGACGGCGGGAAATGCAGGAACCGGGATCTAGCAAAGGACGTTACCCCTCACGAGGAAGTCTCAAAGTTCTGTTCAATCCTGACAGCAAGAGGATGGAAAGCCCCTGCAGGCTCAGCATCAGGGTCTCTCCTTCGGCCACTGAAGGTGTTTGTGGAGAAACTCGAAGGTCTCTACGCCGTTGATCGTGTGAGGTCCATTAAAGAACTCAATCTGCGTCAGTTCCGGAATCCCTATCCAATCGTATAGGCGTCGGACGCGGGCATACTCCGCGGCAACCCACTCGTCAGGGGCGACCTCGTCGAGGTGACCGCGCTCAACCATGAAGGGTCGGGGTGCGATCAACCCTGCGAGGTCTCCATGATTAAAGGTATGTCCGAGATTGAATTCAAAAACCTCGTAAGCGCCGTAGAACATGAAGCTGTAACGATCTTCGACGGAAACATTCTTCGTAATCCACTCGTTGAAGTCGCCAGAAGAAATCACGACGGCATAACGATCCAACAAGGTCGGTACTCGCACGGCTGTATTGCCCCCGTAAGAGAGCCCATAAAAGCCCATCCTTTTCGGATCTACAAAAGGCAGGGTGCTCAACCAATCCAGAATTCGCTCATGTTGAACAGCCGTGATCGCCCATAGTGTCTTCTTGAGTGGGTTAGCCTTGCGCTGCATCTGTCGGAATGCGTTCGCACCCCGGTAGAAGTTGTGGGGAGCAAAGGTGACGAATCCACGCTCAGCCAATCTGGCAGCGAATGACTTGTAGACTTGAAATGCGCGACTCTTGGGATCGTCGGTGATCACATCCAAAGGCTGGCCTTCAAGTCCATGTTGGCACACGACGACCGGACGACGTTCGCCATCCTTGATATCCTTGGGCACGAGAAGGATTCCCCAAGCGATTACACCGGGATAAACATCCAGGACAACCTCGTAGCCAGCCCACTTGGCATTGTCAGCAATAGGTCGGGCCCGTGGGTTCGCGGGAATAGTCGCTTTTGGAAACCGGCCGAATACTTCATCCCACAGATAGTCTCGATACGGCTGAGAGGTAGATTCCCACTCAATGACAGAGGTAGGTTTTGCCTGGTTCCAGAACTCCTGTCGTACCTTTCCGGACCGGCGTAGCAGACTTCCGGTATATGCCAACAACTCTTCCAGTTGCCGCTTCTGACGAACGGCGGGGTCAAAGTTCTTGCGGAGATCGATCGGAAGCTTGCCGGAAGGCTTCAACCGCATCTTCGTTGCGTTGGGGCCGTGCAGGAGGTCTTTCAGGGCCTCATCGGACCCAGGTCCAACGGTCGCTGCGCCTTCGCGTGCGATCAACTTCAGTGATTCATGGGAACGAGAATCCTGCGGGAAGAGAGAGATTGATCGAGAGACTTCACGGCGGACTGAGTCGAGTTTAGGAGTTTGAAGTTTGCCTGGGGCGGCAACGTCCCTTCGGCCCTCTCTTGCCTTTGGGGGACCATCAATCGTGGGTACCTGGCTGTGTTCAACAATCATTCTTCGCGGAGTGATTAACCCTGCAAGTTCAGCATCCCCGAATTCGTGCAGCAGACCGAAGACGTTTCGATAGATCGGCTCCTCCCACACTTGCTGGCGCGAATCGAAATATCCGCTAACCAGAACGGCATCGATTCGTGTGTCGAGTGCCGCGCTGTAGAACGCAAGCAACCCGCCCTCTGCGTAACCCGCGACGAGGATTTGGGATTTGACGCCTGCTGAGTCATGCACAAACCAGTCAACAACCCCGAGCACCTTTTGAATTTCATAACCGATAACATGCCGTCCCATCTGGTAAGCCTGGCGATAAACCCACTCCCGATGCGGCTGATTCGTCATCCAAATTTTCTCATTCCCCGACCATGTGTCCTTGCGATCCGTCAAAACGGGAACAACCACCTGACAACCATTCTCCACCAAGCGCCTGGCAAACTGGTTTTCTGCCCCAGTCCCAGGTGCCAATCCGACTAGCATCTCCGGGGTCTGGTCGGCATCCGGAATCGCGACAACCCGGGCCAATGGTCTTCGCTTGGGCTGGAGTAGCAACCCTTCGCCAAACACACCTTCCAGAACGGGCCAGCGTATTGCGTAGATTGCATAGCTTTCGGCCTCGGAAACCTTCGCAGGCACTAAGGTGGTGCTTGAGTACTCGAGGGCAGTCACCGGAAGCCGATGGTCTACAGCACCCACGTATTTGCGAAAGCGCGCCCGGTTGGGCTCCACTGACTTTTGATAGGCCTGCAACGAAGAATAGTCTCGTTTCCAGAGTTTCTGCCGTTCTTCGATCGAACGCTCAAGCTCGTGGAGGAGGAACTTGTCAATACCCTCGCGCATCTGCAAGGAAAGATCGCCTTCCAGCGTAAGGACACGGGTGCCCTGCAGTGCCGCCTGCTGCGCTTCAACTGGGGACGCCAGCCCAAGGAAATAAATGAGAATCGCAAGGAAAGTAATCGTCATGACCTGGCTTACCAGGCCTCTGCGGCTTTTCTGTTCGGACGGCGCACACTGCCCAATTCCAAGCCGCAGACCTGCCACAAACGCAGGTCTGCACGACAACACGTTGTGCAGCCACAAGCCGTTCCGACCCACGGTCACTATATTCGGTAGTCTTTAATAGAACTCCAACAACCAGCATTGTGGAAAGGGCGGAAGGAAAGATAGCGATATGCGGTGACGCCTCATTTATGGTCCATGACTTTCGCACGCAGGCCGAGAATTACAGGATTCTGAGGGTCCATAGCTAACGCCGTGTTCAGATCGGCGAGAGCCTCAGAATACCGGCCCTGCTTGTACAAGACCTCGCCTCGATGACGATAGGACTTGGAATAGTGGGGATCGAGTCGAATCGCGACGTCAAGATCGGCAATCGCCTTCTCCAATTGGCCCGAGAAATTGTACGCCGCGCCCCGAAAGGTAAACAGGTGGCCCTGCGATGAGTCACCTTCAATGGATTCGCTGAGAAATCGAATTACCGTTTGATAGTCGTCGTCGGCTTTCTGGCGCTCTCCCAATCGTTCATAGAGTGCCGCTCGATTGATATAAGCAAGGGCTTCCTGTGGATCGTATGTGATGGCGGCGCTATAGTCAGCCAATGCCCGATCTAGCTGTCCCAAAGCCTCGTAGGCCACAGCACGGTTTCTGTAGGCCACAGCAAACCTCGGATTGAGACGGATCGCAGTGTCGTAATCTTGGAGTGCCTTTAGATTTTCGTTGGAGCGGTGAAAGACCGATCCTCGCTGGTGGTAGGCCTCAGCATCGTCCGGTCTTCGACGGATGACTTCAGACAACTCAGCAATCTCTTGTTCTCTTGAAGAAGGCTCTAGGCTCATCCTTAGATTGTCAGCTAGCGTGTTCCAATCAGCGAACTGGCAGCCACGTGCAACGCCACCCGTCCCTGCAGTTCGAGTGAGGCCGCCAGGCAGACTTCGCGCCCTACCAGGTATTGATTCAAGATCGACGTTTGGGCAGAAACGCCTTCGGCATTTGACAACGCATGGAGAAAAGACTGACCTGAGCTTGTCCGGGTCGGGCATGGCCAACCAAACCTACCAGCAGATACGCATCGTGCTTGCTCATACCCGTAAGCTCTTCCATCCAGAGAATCATGTCGCGCAACGCCAGGCGCAGCGCCTCTTCCAGAGGGGAAGCCAGTGCTACAGTCACCAGTAGTTCCGACGTTTCGATTCGGGGCCAAGACATCACCGGACTTCGGCCTTTCATGACGTCGCAGCTCAGCGTAATCACACTGCGCATCTCGACTTCATTGATTTCTCCGTCGCTCTGAATCGCGTGGCAGTCCCCCAGACCGAGCAAGGCCCCATCCACGTAGACCGGCAAGTAAATCGTGCTGCCGGCGCACACTTCCTCCGTATCAAGATTACCTCCATGGCGTCCCATGCCCCCTGAGAGAACTGCTTCTAACGGCGGAGTTGTGCCAATAGTACCGATGCAGGGTCGTACAGGAATCTGAATTTCGTCGTCGAAGATGACTTTGCCATCACGGATTTCGCGCAGGACCGTGCTCGGTTTGTCAAAAAAATCCTCCAGATGGAATAAGGAAGGCCAATAGCCCTGATAGCCGAGGTTGTCACATTCCTGGTCACGGATGTGAACCGCTAGAGTGTCACCGGGCTCTGCACCTTCAATGTAGATCGGGCCAGTGACTGGGTTCCCATAGTAGCCCTGCTTCTTCATGGCCAAGAGGAATTCCGGCGTTGTCGTCTCGGGAGTCCGTGTCCGTCCTCCTCGGGAGTCTTCAGTCTCAACAACGAAGGTTTCTCCCGGCTGAACACGAGCTACAGGGGGCAGACGTCGATCAAGGACATAGGTGATTTTGTCTCGCGTAATACGCTGCATGAAGTCAGCTCCTCAGCTGGGATTGAGATTGGAAATCGGCCCGCGACTTCCACTAACAAACCCAGGCCCACGACTACCGCAAACCGCGCAGTGATGGTGGCTACCCCTGCCGGGATCTCAAGGGCGGCGGCCCTTGCCTAGACTGTTTTGTTCGACGTTACGAATTTTATTCTCGTTTTGGCAGCCACGGTCAGCGCCTTGTGGTGGCCGTGGGCTTTTCGTCGCGTCCACTACCCACGACCACCGCAAACGACGTGGTCATCCGTTGGAACACGCCCAAGAATGGCCAAGAATGGTTGACAAAGTATAGCAGCGGCGTCTATCATTCCAAGCACATTTTTCGTATTTGGTAAAACTCTACGGCAAATTGAAATCCTTAGAGAACGGCGTTCCAAGCCGGGCCAACCGGCAGCTTAGCAGCTCAATTGATGATGCTCGTTGGCTATAATCGAACAATGAATCATCTGAAAATAGACAAAATTGAGGTTTTCCCCATCCGTGCCCCTCGCAAAGAGGCAGCTCGCGCCGGTAACTTTTCCAATCCAGTGACAGCTTCGGAATTTGGTGTAGTCCGCATACTCGCGGATGACGGCTGCGAGGGGTTAGGTGAAATTTCAATCACTTCACCGAGGATTGGTTTTTCTCTCTGCCATGCCGCCCGGAGTTTGCTGGCTCCACGCTTGATCGGTCTTGATCCACTCGCCTTGCCACAGGTACTGCGCGTTATTGATAGCACGCTAATGGGTGAGCTCAGTGCTCCTTATTTGCGGGCTGCTTTTGAAATGGCTTTGCTTGATCTGGCGGGCCGAGCTCTAGGGGTGCCGGTGTATCAGCTCCTGGGAGGCAAGGCCCGGGAATGTGTGCCCTTGGCGTGGGGAATTTACCAGAAGTCGCCCCACGAGATGGCGGATGACGCTACAGTGGGTCTGGCAACGGGTTTTCAGGCCATCAAGCTCAAGGTTGGTCGTAGGCTCGCCGACGACGTGGAGGCTGTCCGAGCGGTCGCTCAGGCAATCGGCAAAGACGTCCCATTGAGACTGGATGCAAACATGAGCTGGCGCTCTGTTCCCCAGGCTGCTGCCGCCATTCGGGCGTTGGCGGCTGAAGGAACAATCTCGTGGATCGAACAGCCTCTCAGCCGGTTGAACTTGGATGGGATGCGCCTGTTGCGTCAGAACTCGACCATCCCCATCATGGCCGATGAAAGCCTGCAAACACTCCAGGATGCCTATGAAGTGGCCAGGGCTCAAGCTGCAGACGTGTTTAATGTGTACGTCTGCGAGGCAGGCGGTTTGACAGCAGCAGCTCAGATTTTTGCTTTTGCGAGCGCTCTTGACATCCCATGCATCATTGGCAGTCAAGCCGAATTGGGCATTGGCACGGCTGCCGCCGCCCACCTCGGGGTAGCAGTTTCCGACCTACCCTATCCATGCGAAACCTTCGGACCACTTCGATATGAGAACGATGTTGTTGCACCTGGGCCCCGCATCGAGCGTGGGATGCTCTACCCGCCGGAAGGACCCGGACTTGGGGTTCAACTTGATTGGGACACGCTCCGTCGCTGGCGTGTCGAGGAATAGATGATGATTAAACGCCGACAGATTCGCCTGACCTTTCTCACAACAGGAGAATCCGTCATCGCAGAAATGCTTGACGATGAATCTCCGGGAGTTTGCCGCTTCATTTGGGAACGACTACCGTTGGAGAACCGCACGGTCCATGGCCAGTTCTCAGGTGCCGAAGTCTTCATTCTGTTGGATAACCCGGAAGCTGCCCCCCTTGAAAGCCAAACCCAGATTCCCTTGCCGGGAGAGATCTTCTACTTCTTTGATCCGGGAGGCAGCGTCACAAGTGGCAAGAGTCAGGCCGCTGAGATCTGCATCGTCTACAACCGCGGGGTCGTTTTGCGTGGGCCTGAAGGCGTGCCGACCTACGCCAGTCTCTTTGCCCGCATCCCAGGTGACTGGAAATACGATTGGTGCGATTTTGCGAAAGCCTGCCGTCGCGTCCGCACGGACGGCCCTCAGCGGTTGCGAATCGAACGAGTGGAGTAACCTAGCTGTGACGAATTCGGAGACCAGCGGCGCCAAATGTGATCGCGGCTTCCGCTGCATGGCATCCAGAAATCAGTCTAGACTTTCTTCCTCATGAAGATCATTTTCAGAATAAAGAAAATGTGACATCAAAGAGCGCGTAGCTCTGTATAATTCGGGAGGAGTGTTCCGCTCCTCCGAGGTTTGGATAGGAAACCCTTCATCTCTCCTTGCTGACAACGGGGTCGAATTATGTCCCATCAAGTACTCCTCTGCTTTCCGGGTCTGAAATCGGTCGCGAGAAGCTGTCCGGCAATAGGGTTTTGGGCTGGAAGGTTTTTCCTTGGCCTGCTGATCTTGACGGGAATAGGTCCTGAACATGCCCGTTCCGCTCAAAGGACCTTGCCTGATAGTCAGTTCTACAGCACTCAGATTCATCCGATGCTAGTGGAACACTGCCAGGGGTGTCATAACGGAGAGGTGAAGAAGGGTGGGTTGGATTTGTCGAGCCGTGAAGGATTACTAAAAGGGGGTGACAGCGGTCCTTCGATCGTCCGAGGCAACGCAGAAGCGAGCCTGCTGTACAAGCTGGTGGCACACGAGCAGGAGCCGGCGATGCCCTACAAGTTGGACAAGCTGCCCGCTGTGCTGATTGCTCAGCTGGCGACGTGGATCGATGGCGGGGCTCCGTTTGATACGGCGGAACCAATTGGGCCGACCACAACGGCCGCAGGGTTGGGGACGGGTAAGGTGCAAGCGGGGGGAACCGGGGGAAAACAAGGCGGAGAGCGGTTATTTGGGGAGAAGGTGCGGCCGGTATTGGAGAACCTGTGTTTGAACTGTCATGGCGGCAAGTTCAAGCAGGCGGGACTGAGCCTGGTGAGCCGGGAGACGCTGCTGCAGGGTAGTGACAATGGAGCGGTAGTGGTAGCAGGAGATGCGGCCAATAGTTTGCTGGTGAAGAAGATCCGGCACGAGCACGAGCCGGGGATGCCATATAAGGGGCCGAAGCTAGGGGAAGAGGTGATTGAGCAGGTGGTGGCTTGGATCAACGCTGGGGCTCCCTACGATGGGACGCTGACGGTCCCGGTGGAGGTGACGCAGGGGGTCACGCTGCGGCATGGGAGCGATCATTGGGCGTATCAGAAGCCGAAGCGAGGGGCGGTACCGGTGGTGAAGAATGGGG